>Ga0209067_10000005_pt1 | contig 255467 bp, 233 predicted proteins | sample ColStrG_CSR_2013_FD_187199 | JGI IMG/M metagenome (GOLD analysis project Ga0209067, IMG submission 187199) | Freshwater sediment microbial communities in response to fracking from Pennsylvania, USA - Cold Stream Run_MetaG_CSR_2013 (SPAdes)... | ecosystem: Environmental > Aquatic > Freshwater...
GGGGTGGGAGTCGGAGTGTTGAGAGGAATTTCTGAAGCGATATTTTTCTGAATAGGCGGAGGCGTAGGGAGCGGCGTAACGATAGGCTCTGGCGTAGGGTTTTGTTCCGGCGGAGGGGTCTGCTCTGGTATCGGCGGAGTGGGCATCGGCTCTTCCTGGGGAGTTGGTTTTTCTTGAGGTTCGGGGGGGAGAGGATGATCCGCCTGTTTGGGGATTGTATCCTGCGCCTCGGAGAAGGAGCCGGTATCCATCCAGGTGAGCTGACCTGAAGGTTTCTGAACCGGACGGGTAAAGAACCAGAGGAAGCCGCCAATCAGAAGGAGATGAATGAGGGCAACGACGATGAGTGCCCTGCGAAAGCGGGGTTCGGACGGTCTCATGACTTACTGAGCTGGAGTGCTACCTTGATGACCCTGATCTTCCGAGCGAGTCATGACACCGACTTTGCTGATGCCCGCTTCGTGTAGGAGATCCATGACGCGGACAAAATTCTGCACCGGCAGCTCACGATCAGGGCGCAAGACAACGGCAACGCCAGGTTGTTCTTTTTTTAGCTGGATCAGTCGAGTCGAGAGATCGCTTGCACTCATGACCTGCTCGTTAAGTTTGAGGGTGTCATTGCGGTCAATGGAAATGGTCTGCACCTGAGCGGGATCGACGGCGGTCTTGGCCGTGGAGCTGCTCGGGACGATGAGATCCATGCTGTTCTCCATGAGCGGCGTGGTAATCATAAAAATGATGAGCAGCACAAAGGCGAGATCAAGCAGCGGTGTCACATTCAGCTCACTGAGCGTGTGAAGCGCGTTTCTGTCGGAAAATCGGCGCATGATATTTTCCCTAACTGTGGCTGCTATGACCGCCATGGCTGACATAGCGGTGTTCGATTTCGCTGGAGAGTTCGGCTGCGAAGTTGTCACACGAAACGATCATGCCGCGCACGCTAGTAACGAGAAAATTGTAACCGAACATTGCCGGAATCGCGACTAGCAGACCGGTGACGGTGGTGATGAGCGCACCTGAAACACCAGGGGCCATCGCAGCGAGATTGGCACTGCCAGAGGCCGCAATCCCACCGAAGGCATCCATGACTCCCCAGACAGTCCCTAGGAGTCCGACAAAGGGTGCTCCGCTGACAGCAGTCGAAAGAATAATCATCTGCGACTCAAGCTTCAGGGCAGACTCTCCGACAGCTCGTTCCATCGCCGCCTGCACGGAGCGCATCTGCGCAGGCGTGATGCGATCAGCATATTTCAAACGAGATTGAAAGGTCTCATCCACTTCCGTCGAGCCGAGGACTTGAAAGCAGAGCTCCTCGCATCCTGCCTGGTAAATTTCGTAGAGCGGGGAACCATCAAATTCGAGTCCGGTTTCAAAAATATTCAGCGGCTCGCGATCTCGGCGAAAAAGCGTCATGAATCGCTCTGATTGATTTTTTGCAAAATTGAGCACGCGGATCTTTGTCACCATGACCGACCAACTGAAGATAGATCCGACAAAGAGTGTGAGGAGCACAGCCTTCCCTTCAGGGGTTGACTCGAGAAAGGCATAGACTATTCCGCTACCAAGAAGCATGGGCATTGCCTTCAGCATCACGACTCTTGCCCCATCGGAGCAAGGTTAAACTAGCGCGTCAGTTCACAGATTATGGAAGTGTGTTGAGGAAAGAGCTGCAGGAGCTTCTTTCGATCTGGCATTTCAAAATCTGCAAAATCAAATCCTGGTGCCACCGTGCATCCAACGAACGTGTAACCTGCATTATCAGATTGAAGTGGCCTCGCTCCTTGCCAGACTCCGGCAGGCACTACCCACTGGGGAATCTGATTGGCCGCGAGATCATGCCCAAGAACGATCGTTTTCAATTCACCCTCCGGCGTAATGGTGGTCAGCTCCAGCGGCTCGCCATCGTAATAATGCCAGACTTCATCGGAAGCCACACGATGCAATGCAGAGAATGTACCGACTGGGAGGAGAAAATGGATCGCCGTACTGGCTGAACGAATGCGTCCATCAGGAAGCGTGATCTGCAAAGGGGAGCGAAAGGTTTCCGCAAAAAACCCTCCCTCAGGATGCGGCTTCAGACCGAGCTTCTCGATGATCTTCGCTACGGAGTCTTTCATGGGAGAAACAATTTCGATGACGAAGAGTGCGTTCAAGCCAAAACAGCGGCGTGTGTTGCCATGATCTTGCTATCCCGTTATGAAAGAGGGATGTCTCGTTCTGCGGTTTTCACATTTTTTTTGGTGCTCTTAACGCTAACAGCATTGCTCTCCTTTTCATCAGTCCTGATGGCAGCGGATCAGGGAACGAATGCACCTGCTGCCGAGACCAAGGTCTTGCTCGGCCCGGCTCCTTCGGAGAACCGCTACGATGTTCTCTCCAAAATGATTGCTCCGATGGCAGAAGTTCTGCTTGGAGGAAAGCAAGCCTCCAATCGTGCGCTTACGCTCAAGGCTACCGTGGGACAGGTGGCAGGACGATTGCCTCAGGGCATTCAAGGGGCCTCATTTACCTTGAAACTCCAATACCCTGGATGCGTCCTCCTCCAGGCTCCGGTTCTCGGGGAAAGCGTCACCGTCTGTCGCTGTGGAGATAATGTCTGGGCGATTCCTGGTTCGAAGGTTCAGTTTCTCTTGAGTCAGTTTCAGCATAAGCCACGCCCCCAAAACACAGGCGTTGCGCCGCTTCAACTCCCCTTCACCGCGCAGCAGGCGGTGCTGCTTCCCGCGCTTTTTCAGCTTGAGAATCTCTCAGATGTTGCCGAGGTCGGAGGGGCTTTATGCCGTGTGATTTCAGGAGGACTGATGCCGGAAATCGGAAAGGCCACCCGCGCAGAGGATTTCTCTGCTAAGCTCTGGGTCTGCTCGGATTATACGCCGAAGCGCATTGACATCCGTCGGAGTGATTTTGCGATGTCCTTTCAGATCAATGAACTTTCCTACGACCCCGTCTTCCCTGTCTCAACTTGGCAGCCGCCGAAAGGAGCAACCGACATCTACCGCTGTGATGCGGCTCACCTCGAAGAGATTCTCTATGTCGTCATGAATTCCCTTCAGATGACCGCTTCCGATAAACCGTGGCTGAATGAAGGGCCCTTGCCTGGAAGTCTCGGACAGTAGCAGGCAAGGGATGAGACTTAAAACCTGAAACCTGAAGTTACTGAGAGTTGAAAATCTGAAACTCACTGTCTCTGCATATAAATTAGATTTCGGATTCTTGCGGTGAAATTCCCTGGAACCATGCGATAGTCCTCCTCTTTGATTCTCGATCTTAACTCCTCATCAGGTTTCAAATTTCAGGTTTCATCCTTCATTCCCTTTTATGCCTCTTCTCCAACTTCGCCAAGTCACTCTCCGCTACACCGATCTTCCGCTGCTCGACCAAGTCGATCTCCAGATTGATCCCGGCGAGCGCGTCTGCCTTGTTGGACGCAATGGTACCGGCAAGACCAGCATCATGCGCGTCATCTCCGGCGAGGAACAGCCTAAGGAGGGAGAGATCATTAAGCCTCCGGGGGTCATTCTGACACGCCTTCCTCAGGAGGTGCCAGAGGGAATCAGCGGGACGGTGTTGGATGTTGTAAGGCAAGGTCTTCGTATTGATGGAACTGAAGAAGAATGGGAGGCCGATGTCCGTTTGGAAGATCTCATGGAGGAGATGAAACTCCCGGAGGAAAAGGAATTCCTCAGCCTCTCCGGCGGCATGAAGCGTCGCGTCTTACTAGCGCGTGCCTTGGTCGGCCAGCCTGATGTGCTCCTTCTGGATGAGCCCACGAACCATCTTGATCTCGAATCAATCCTCTGGCTGGAGCAGTTCCTGCTGAAGGTCAGACCAACCCTGTTCTTCGTCACCCACGATCGTACCTTTCTCAAGAAACTCTCCACCCGCATCGTCGAGCTGGATCGCGCTCACCTCACCAGTTGGGCCTGCGACTACGATACCTACCTGGAGCGCAAAGCCGAATTCCTCGAAGCCGAAGAAAAACAGTGGGCAGCCTTTGATAAAAAACTAGCTCAGGAAGAAGCTTGGCTCCGGCAAGGGGTGAAGGCTCGTCGCACCCGAAATGAAGGTCGCGTCCGTGCGCTAAAAGCCCTCCGCTCCGAACGAGGCAAACGCCGCGAACGCACCGGTGCTGCCAAGATGGAAATCCAGGAAGCCAGCTCCTCTGGTCAAAAGGTGATCGAAGCCAAGAACATCTCCTTTTCATACGGAGAGCATGGCGAACATCCCGTCATTCGTGATCTCACCACAACCCTCTGGAAGGGTGACAAGATCGGAATCATCGGCCCCAACGGCAGCGGCAAGACCACCCTGCTCAAGCTTCTGCTCGGTCGTCTCCAACCTACGGAAGGCGAAGTCAAACTCGGCACCCAGCTCCAGATCGTCTATCTCGATCAGCTCCGCGACCAGATTGATGACAACAAATCACTCGGTCAAAATGTCGCTGGTGATGCCGAGACCGTCACCTTCCAGGGGCGCCCCGTTCACATCCATAGCTACTTGAAGGATTTTCTCTTTCCCTCGGATCGCATTCGGATGCCAGCCAGAATGCTCTCCGGCGGCGAGCGCAATCGCATTCTTCTCGCCCGTCTCTTCCTCCAACCTGCCAATGTGCTTGTCATGGATGAGCCGACCAATGACCTTGATGTCGAGACCCTCGACCTTCTGGAGGAGCTCCTCGCCAGTTACGAAGGCACTCTGCTGCTCGTCTCCCACGACCGTGCCTTTCTGGACAATGTCGTCACAAGCACCTTGGTCTTTGAAGGAGACGGTGTCGTCACAGAATACACGGGCGGCTATGAAGACTGGGTGCGTCAACGCGATATCGTCAAACCAGTCATTCCCGCTACTGCACCGATTGTTCTCAAAGTCGAAGCACCCAAGAATGCCAAGATCGAAAAAGGACGCAAGTTTCTCAACCGTGAGCAGAAAGAGTTGGATGAGCTTCCTGCTCTCATTGAGGCTCTGGAGGCTAGGCAGACGACCCTCTCCGAACGCCTCGCCGACCCAGCTCTCTATCAGAAAAAGGATGGCGAATTTCAGCGGCTCGAAAAAGAGCTGCATGAGATCCATCACACCATCGAAACCTCACTCGCCCGCTGGGAAGAACTGGAGAAACTGAGGGTGGAACTGGCTGGCTGAAACTCGTCACTTATTCTTCTTCGTGGATCGCCGCGTTGAGAGACGACGGACTGGCGACTCCACGATTTCTCGTACAAGAGGATTGGGAAACTGACGAGACGGGGTGATGGCGTAGAAGCTCTTACGGATCTGCTTGATGCGGTAAAGCTCCACGAGACTTTCGTCCTGGAGTTCATCTCGGACGACCACTGGAGGAACCAGCGTGATAGCCTCTGCTTCTCGCGCCAGCAGTCGGAGCATCGCCATGTCATTCACTTCGGCCAGAATGATCGGTCTAATCCCATACTGTTGCATGAGGAGATCGAAACTCCCTCGGATCGTGCTCTCCAGGCTCGGCAGTACCATCGGGAGTTCGCGCAGGGAATCGGGAAATCGGAAGCGTTTTTTCTGCGGATGTCCCACAAGGCTGACTTCCTGTTCTGCCAGCAGATGACTATGAAAACCTGTCTCCGCATCACGCGGCACGGGACGGTTGGAAAACACAAGGTCGATCGTATGGGCATTGAGCATTCCAAGAAGTTCCCGCAGAGAACCCGTGCGGAGAACGAGCTGGAGATTGGTGTGCTTCAAAATGGGATGGATCATTTCCATCTGGAAATTTCGTGAGAGTGTCGCCTCCGAGCCGATACGCAGGACTTGTCGCTGTCTCGGAGCCCGATTTTTCAAGGCATCAAAAAGCTCATCTCCCGTCTTGAAAATCGTCTCAGCATAATCGAGCGCGAGGCGTCCTGCTTCGGTCAGAAGAAGGCGTTTGTTGATTCGGTCAAAAAGTTTCTGCCCGAGACTCTCCTCAAGCTGCGCTAGCTGAATACTGAGGGCCGAGGGCGAAATATGCAGTTGCTCCGCAGCCCGTGTGAGGTTTCCCCCCTGCGCAATCGCGCGGAAATAACGGAGGTGGTGGTAGTTCAGAAAAGGCATGATTCGTTCTTTATTATAGAACAACTACTTAAAGAACATCTATTGGATCAAATGAAATCCAGTGCCGTATTGTCTGAGGTATTCCCGACACGCCATGACCTCGCTACCCACTCTCTCCATTCTTCTCACGCCGCTTCCGCTGCTGCTGTTCTTTTTTATTCCCGATTTCGTGGCAAACAGATCCGGATTATCGACGGGCTATCGCGTGAGATTCCTCGCCATTCTCTCGCTGATTCTCGGGGTGATTTCCGTAGCAGTACTCGTTTATGCCAAAGCACCAATTCACCACGAGTTTCTAAAGATCGGCCCGTTCGGACTCGCCGTGTATTTCGATGTGATCTCAGCGATCATGCTTTTGCTGGTCGCTTTTCTAGGAGTGGCCGTCACCTCCTTTTCTCTCAACTACCTGGGCGGCAATCCGCATCAGGGCCGATTTTTTAAATGGCTTTCCGTCACACTCGGAAGCGTCCTGCTGTTAATTGTCTCGGGTAATCTGGGGCTCTTCACCCTATCTTGGATGGCGATCAGTCTTTCGCTCCATCAGTTGCTGACCTTTTATCCGAATCGCCTTGCTGCGCTGATGGCAGCTCGCAAGAAATACCTTTTCAGTCGCCTCGGAGATTTCTGCCTTCTGGCTGCTCTGGTGATTGCCTGGAGAGAATTTGGCTCCTTCGATTATGCAAACCTCTTTGCGATTGCCTCTCATGGATTGACTCCTGCACTGCAAGGAATGGCTCTGCTTCTAGTGATTGCAGCCATGATTAAATCCGCCCAATTCCCGTTTCACGGATGGCTACCAGATACGATGGAAACGCCAACTCCGGTTTCTGCTCTCATGCACGCAGGCATTATCAATGCGGGGGGATTTCTGATTATCCGATTTAGTCCGCTCGTCGCACTCAGTCCGGGTGCCTTAGAATTGCTGGCTGCTGTCGGGGGATTCACGGCTCTCTTCGGATCGCTGGTGATGATTACCCAGACAAGCGTCAAACGGACACTCGGTTTCTCCACCATCGCACAGATGGGATTCATGATGCTCCAGTGTGGGCTGGGAGCATTTTCCTTAGCCCTACTCCATATCGTCGCACATTCGCTTTACAAGGCTCACTCGTTTTTCTCTTCCGGCAGCGTCATCACACACGCACGCCACGAAGGAGAGCCACCCCAGAAAGCCTATCTTGGCCTTGCCGGTGCGCTGGCTGCTTTCCTAGTGGCAGGAGTCTTGATGATCTCGACCGCTTTCTTCCTCGGATCATGGCATTGGAGTGATTCCGGATGGGTAGGCCTTTCCCTGATTCTTAGCATCGCCATTGCCCAGCTTCTCTGGAACTGGTGGAGCACCGCCCCAACTTTTACCGGAGTGTTTCTTGGCATTCTGGCCGGAGCAGGAATGAGCGCACTCTGCTGCCTCCTGCATGAGGGAACAAAAAATCTACTCGGCTCTGCTGTGGCGAGCCCTCCGCATTTCACCTTTGCCTGGCCGATTGCGATCATCACGGTCGCATCCTTCCTTCTCCTCGCGCTCCGCGCCTTCCTTCCTCCCTCTTGGGTCTCGACGAGTCTGGGGCAGGCCCTCTTTGTCCATGCCTACAACGGGTTCTATGTGAACACGCTGGCAAACAGAATTCTTAACAAACTCAACCTGATCACCCGCAATAATCCATGAACACGCTTTGCTCCCATGACATCAATAAGGCCATCCATCAGGCCATCGCCAAAGCAAGTGGTCGGATCGCGCCCCTCTGGCCGCTCAGTCGATTTGTTGCCGTGAATCCTTTCGTTGGTTTTGCCGATACCCCTTTTGATGAAGCCCTCAATCTACTGGAGAGAAATAGTAAGGCATCGCTTTCCCTCCCTCCCTCCTATTACCGCACGCTCTACGCGGAGGGAATTATTTCACGCGAGGATCTCTACGATGTCGCTCGCACACTCCATCCCGAGAGCTTCAAAAGCCCCTTCAATTCGAAAATCAAGAGGCTCCTTGCAGCACTGGATGGTGACTATTGGCCCGATCAGAAAGAAAAAACCACGCCTCTTTTCAGCTTTCACTACGATGCCGCGCATGGCACTCGCTGGGCAGTTTTTTTCACTGAGGAAATTTCCAAATGGTGCGCCGCCTATTTTGATGAAGGACAGGCTCTCTGGAAGATGCCTTGGAAGGGAAAGCCGCTCTTTGCTGCATGGCGTGAAGCTGCAAGTCTGGATCATAACCCTGCAGTCGCAGGACTCACTGGCTGGCGCACCTTCGTACGAACTCTCTCGGATGATCCCATACTGGAAATTGAAAAAGGGGTGGCCTTTCTCCAGATACCAGAAGCATCACTCGTTGAGGTCTTTCACTCCCTGCTCCTGAGCATCAGCGGCTGGGCTGGTCATCTTCCGTTTCTATGCCATGAACAGGCACTTCAGAGCGTTGTTTCAAATCAACTGACCGATCTTCTTGCCATTCGTATGGCTTACGAAGTCGCACTTTATAAAACACTCCCTCCTGAAGAGCGGAAAGCTGTGTGGCTCGAGAAAACATTCTCTTCCACCGAGACTTCCCAGGAGAGCGTTCCCCTTTCCAGCCTCTGGCAAAGAGCGCATGAAGTCGCCATGCAGCGGCAGCTTTTTGCACGCCTTGCAGAAAAACGCCCTTTGTCTGTGGATGATAAACCGCCTGTCGTCACCCCTGCTTTTCAGGCCGTGTTCTGCATTGATGTCCGCTCCGAGGTCTTTCGCCGTGCTCTGGAACAGAGTGCGCCGGAGGGAGCGACTCTGGGCTTCGCAGGTTTCTTTGGTTTTCCGATTGAGGCCATCCCTGTCGGAGAAACAAAGGGAACTCCCCATTGCCCTGTCTTACTTGCTCCGGCGGTGCCCGTTCCAGAATCGGCCTCTCCTCGGCAACTACGGAAAGCGGTAGAGCGGAAACGCTTCTCCTCTTCCTGGAATGCCTTCAAATCCTCAGCGGTCTCTAGCTTTGTCTTTGTCGAGACGGCGGGGCTCGGGTTCTTTGCCAAGCTGATTCGGGATCTCACCCATCATGGGAAGGAATCTTGCTGCCAGGGCTTTGCGGTGGATATTTCGAGCATTTCTCTCAGCACACAGATTCAGATGGCAGCGGGAGCACTCCGGCATCTCGGATTTTCCAAAGAAGGACTCGCTCCCCTTGTTCTCCTATGCGGTCATGGAAGCACCACGAAAAACAATCCCTACGCCTCCAGTCTCGATTGCGGAGCCTGTGGCGGACACGGCGGAGAAGCAAATGCCCGTACGGCAGCAGCAATTCTGAACAACCCCGAGGTTCGTTCTGGGTTATGCGAGAGAGGTATTATCATTCCCGAGAAGACTTGGTTTCTTGCAGGACTTCATCATACGACCACGGACGAAGTAACGCTTTATGATGTGGATGCGGCACCTCTTGCTCACCATGACGGAATCACTCGTTTGAAAGAAGCTCTTGAACAAGCCACTCTTATTGCCCGTCACGAGCGCGCCCATTCTCTCGGTATTGATCCGAACTCCTCAACCGTAAACGAGGCCATCCTGGATCGTAGCCGAGACTGGTCGCAGGTACGACCTGAGTGGGGATTGGCTGGGAACTACGCCTTTATCGCCGCGCCAAGAAGGCGGACGCGGGGACTCGATCTTGGTGGGCGGGTTTTCCTGAACGATTATTGTTACAAAGCCGATGAAGAGGAAGCGACGCTGGAACTTCTGCTCACCGCTCCTGTCGTGGTAGCGAGTTGGATCAACCTCCAATATTTCGCCTCGACGGTTGATAATCAGCACTTCGGAAGTGGGGACAAAGCGATCCACAATGTCGCTGCTGCTCTCGGTGTCTATGAAGGCAATGGCGGTGACATTCGCGTCGGTCTCCCCTTTCAATCCGTGAATGATGGGCATCGCTGGATGCATGATCCGCTTCGCCTCTCGGTTTGTGTCGAGGCTCCTACGGAGGCCATCGACCGCGTCCTTACGAAACATCCTGGCGTAGCCGATCTCGTTGCGAATCAATGGATCCACCTCTTTGCCTTTTCAGACACCATGGAGCGATTTCTGAAATCCGATGGAAGAGGAGGATGGAGCGATCGGCTATGCCGTTAGCCGCTCACGAACAAGCGGTGCGACGCGCGTGCCGAGAAGTTCAATGCCACGCAATGCCACCTCATGAGGAAGTGTGCCCGGACTCATCTGAATCGTGATCCGATCAATGCCGCCAAGCACTTCGTTGTAGGTGAGAATTTTTTCGGCCACCGTCTCAGCATCGCCGATGATGAGCGCGCCGCCTGGGCCACACACAGCATCATACTGGCCACGACTAATCGGCGGCCATCCCCGCTCCTTGCCAATCTCGCCGAACATCCTCGCATAGCCAGGGAAGTATTCATCAGCCGCCTGTTTGGTCGTCTCCGCCACATGACCGAGGGCATGAACTCCAACCTTGAGCATCTCCGGTGCGTGACCAGCCCGTTTACCAGCATCGCGGTACGACGCGATCAGAGGTCGAAAACGATGGGGCTCTCCACCGATAATTGCCACCATCAGGGGCAGACCGAGCATTCCTGCTCGGACAAAAGACTGCGGCGTCCCACCAACACCGACCCAGATGGGTAGTGGGTTTTGCACGGGGCGCGGATAGATCGGTTGCGCGATCAGGGGAGCACGATGCTTGCCAGACCAGGTGATGAAAAGATCGCGTCGGATTTGGAGCAGCAGTTCCAACTTCTCAATGAAGAGGGAATCGTAGTCCTGAAGATTCAGCCCAAAAAGAGGATAGGCTTCGGTGAAGGAACCGCGTCCGGCGACGATCTCAGCACGGCCCTTGGAGAGCAGATCGAGCGTGGCAAAGTTTTGAAAAACCCTCACCGGATCCTCGGCACTCAGGACAGTGACGGCACTGGTCAGGCGGATTTGTTTTGTCCGTGCAGCAGCGGCAGCCAGAAGAACAACGGGTGCAGAATCGAGGAATTCTGGTCGATGATGCTCTCCGATGCCAAAGACATCGAGGCCGACGCGATCTGCCATCTCGACCTCTTCGAGGAGATTGCTCAACCGCACCACAGGATCCACCAAAGCACCGGTGACGGGATCGGCGAGGGTTGCTACAAAACTATCGAGGCCTATTTGCATGGAATTAATTATTTGGATGCCTGTACCTTTACCGACCTCATTCATCCCAAAGCCAGAATCGGGCACGCCTATCATCTATTGATGGCCTTTCTCTCTTCAGCTTGTTTAACCTCATTTCTGATTCCTTCAATCGCCCTCTACTTCAGTAACCGGAGGATCCAGGGATAGCGATAGTTCTCGCCATGGCTGGTCTTGATGGCTGCGATGATCGTGAGAATGAGCCAGGCCGCTGCAATGACAATGGTCACGGGAATGCCGATGCAGACAAACCAAAGGCAGATCGAGAGAGCCATGTAGATGCTGTAAGAGATTTGGAAATTGAGAACTTCCTTGCCGGTCTCATCAATCACGGAGCTTTCAGAACGCTTGAGCAACCAGATTACAAGCGGGGCAATGATATGAGCGAGGGCAAAGCCGAGAACGATCCCCGAGAGTCCCGAGAGATGGAGCGCAATGCACCAGGAGCGATCATATTCAGGGGAGTGCGGAGTCGAGGAACCTGAGAAAGCTGGAGGTTCAGGAGGAGCTGGCGTATTTGGCTCCAATGGTGGCGGTGTCTCCATGAGGGACAAAGGAGTCTGAAAAAGCGCAAGATGCAAGCCGGAAATTTCTCATCGACATCGAGTCAATAGGAGAGATTTTGGTTGCCAAGTGATCTCCCCTCCGTCTCATTTACAGAACGCCAATTTTTTGGCACACTTTTCTATGAGCGAACGCAGAGTTGTTATCACCGGCATTGGAGTTGTCAGTCCCATTGGGGCCGATATCCCAACCTTCTGGAAAAATCTTACTGAGGGGCACTCCGGTATTTCGAAATTCGAAGCCTTTGATGCCTCGGCTTACGACTGTCTTATTGCCGGTGAGGTAAAGGGATTTGACCCAGTGCCTTGGTTTAAGAACCCAAAGGATGCCCGCCGTTCTGATCGCTTCACGCAGTTTGCAATGGCTGGCGCGAAGCTGGCTGTTGCTGATGCTGGCATTGATTTTGAGAACCTGGATCGTGACCGGATCGGGGTCATTGTTGGGAGTGGCATCGGGGGTCTTCAGACCATCGAGCATGAGGCCAAGAAGCTCTTTGATCGCGGCCCGAGCAAGCTCTCCCCATTCACCATCGCCATGATGATTAGCAATATGGCTAGCGGCCTTATCTCCATGGAATACGGCCTCTGCGGGCCGAACATGTCGATCGTCACAGCGTGTGCTACTTCAAACAACTCCATCGGCGAGGCTTGGCGCATTATCAAATTCGGCGACGCCGATGCCTTTATCGCAGGTGGTACTGAGGCTACGATCTCACCGATTGGCGTGGCGGGATTCTCCTGCATGAAGGCACTCAGCACACGAAACGACGAGCCTGAGAAAGCTTCGCGCCCTTTTGATAAAGATCGAGATGGATTTGTAATGGGGGAAGGTGCGGGCGTTATGATCCTTGAAGAGCTAGAACACGCCAAGGCCCGAGGCGCACATATTTACTGCGAGTTGATCGGTTATGGTGCCACCGCTGATGCCTATCACATGACAGCCCCACGCCCCGAAGGCGAGGGAGCCAGCCGCTGTATGCAGATCGCCATGAAGCATGGAAAGGTCGCGCCTGCCGATATTGATTATATCAATGCCCACGGCACATCGACCCCAATTGGCGACATCTGTGAAACCAAAGCAATCAAAGATGCCTTTGGTGCTCATGCTTACAAAGTTCCTGTCAGCTCGACCAAATCCATGACAGGACATCTCCTGGGTGCAGCAGGGGGCATCGAGTTGGCTGCCTGTGCGCTGGCGATCAAGAACGGAGTCATTCCTCCCACCATCAATCTTGACAATCCCGACCCCGAGTGCGACCTCGACTATGTCCCGCACACCGCACGCGAGGCCAAGGTCAAGGTGGCCCTTAGCAATTCCTTTGGCTTTGGCGGGCACAATTCCAGTATCGTCATTCGAGAGTTTTTAGGATAAAATTTATCTCATGAAATCCAAAACCCCCACCCTCCTTGCTGCGGCATTTGCTGTGGCGGTCATCCTCCTCATCCACCCATCTCCCGTTATGTCTCAAGATGCTACGAATCCAACTTCGAACCTAGCCAAAGGCCAAGCCTTCCTCAAAGAAAACGCCACAAAGCCTGGTGTTCACACCACACCCAGCGGACTCCAGTACAAAATCATCAGCGAAGGAACGGGCAAGAAACCTGCTGCCACCGATACCGTCTTAGTCAACTACCGTGGCACAACCATTGATGGAGTCGAATTCGACAGCTCCTATAAGCGGAATGAACCAATTGAGTTTCCTCTCAATGGTGTCATTCCTGGATGGACCGAAGGGGTTCAGCTCATCAAGGAAGGGGGCAAAATCCAGCTAACGATCCCCGCTAATCTCGCGTATGGATCGGCTGGAGCGGGAGGCGTGATTGCACCCGATTCGACGCTGATCTTCGACATCGAACTTCTGAAAGTTCGATAGGCTGGTTCTTTTAGCGTGTGGCTGCGTTGTTGCTCTTTCAGCGTAGGACTACTACGCCGTTCACTCGCACGCCTTGGCACACATCTAAAATAACAGAGCCTTCGCTCGTAGACCTTGGGGGTAACGAAATTTCCAAAACCTTTGGGAAATGATCGATCGCCCGAGATTTTTAAGAACAACATCTTGAGAAGTTCGGTTGACGATAACGGATGTGGTGAGTAATCATATTCATGCAGAAAGCCGTAGCCGTTATCAGCGACATCCACTCGAATTTTGAGGCGTTGAGTGCCGTTCTTGAAGATCTGAGGGCGCAGGATGTTTTTCAGTTCGTCTGTCTTGGTGACATTGTGGGCTATGCTTCGGGTGTCAGGGCTTGTCTGAGAGCGGTTCAAGAACTCAATTGCCCAGTCGTTATGGGAAACCATGATGAGGCAGCCTCTCTCCCTTATCCTGCTAAGAATTTAAATGAAACAGCACGAGATGGGGCTCTCTTTTCTTCACGCCGTCTTACGGAGGAAGACCGTTTGTGGCTCATGTCGCTACCCCGTAGATTTGAGATTGATGGAATTCTTTTTACTCATGCCTCGTTGGAGAGCCCCTTTGCATGGAATTACATTCTTACCTGCGATGATGCACGGCGGCATTTCGCTCACCAGACATCACACCTTGCCTTTTGTGGACATACCCACACACCCGTGATGTGGTTTCAATCCTCACCAAACAGCCGCATCATGGAATATTCGGGAACTGGGGATCTGAATGTTCCTTTCAACGGTAAGGTTCTCGTCAATGTCGGTTCGGTTGGACAGCCCAGAGATGGCGACAATCGAGCCTGCTATGTCATCTATCGTCCTGATCATGGATGTGTTGAATTTCGTCGTGTCGCCTATGACATCAGGCGTGCGAAGAGAAAAATCCTCCGAGCTGGCCTTCCTCGTTTTACGGCTCAGAGGCTCTCGATGGGGAGATGATTTGTAGCTAATCGCCGTTTCAGATATACCCCATCACATGGATTCGGAAATTGCCAAGCACCTGCCCCTTGCCCGGCATATCGCGGGTGAGTTTTCTAATATCCCAGGGCTGGGCATTCAGGAAATTGAAATTCAGGCCCAGGAGGCACTTGCAGCAGCAGGTCGGGGATTCGACCCCTCGAAAGGCGAATTCACACCCTATGCAGCTCAGGCCGTGCGCAATGCCCTACGGAGCCTCTACGACCGCCAGCTACGGCATCACCAGCACCACAAGTATGTGCTCGATCAGCCTGCTGGAATGCAGTCCACCCAAACCGATTTGGTTCACAACACTCCCGATATCAAGCAGGAATCAGTTGCCACAAAGGTCAGTCGTGCCCAATCCATTGAAGCTCTTAAGCAGGCGATAGAAGGTATGTCAGAACGCTATCGTACCGTCTTATTGGGTGTAGCAGAGGGAAAGAGTTACTCCGAGATTGGCGAGCAGATGGGCATGACGAAACAAGGGGTTCACAAGATCTCCGCCGCCGCCATGCAGTCGCTGCGCGAGCAATTGGAAAAACAGGGCTTTGCAGGTCTTGATTCGATTGGATTTTTGAAATCGACTCGCGAGGAATAAACACCTTCGGTTTTGCCATGCTCGGTTGACGCTTTCACCGCTCATCCGTAGAACAAGGATATGCCCGTCATGCTCTCCGCCACCAGTGGCCCTGATAAAGGCAAGACTTTCACCTTTACGGAGCATGACACCTTCCTCTTTGGGCGCATGGAGGATTGCCATGCTCGGTTCCCGAATGACACACAAGTTTCACGGCACCATTTCATCTTGGAAGTTTGCCCTCCTAAAGCCTCCCTCCGGGATCTCGGCAGCCTCAATGGTACCCATGTCAACGGGAAGAAATGGGGCGGGCGTAACAAGGATGAAACCCCAGAGCAGGGAGCAAAGCACCAATATCCCATTGTCGAGTTGAATGACGGGGACAAGATTTCCGTCGGCCAGACCGAGCTTTCTGTCTCCATTGTGAAGGATGAGCTGAAGCCAAAGGTGCAGGCGGGAATACAACCCGGCGAGTTATCAGCACTCTCACCCGATCAGTTGTTCGATCTGGTATTCGGAGGGGAGAAAAACATGGCCCTCCTGAAAATCCCAGGCTTTGAAATCCAGAAAGAGCTCGGTCGTGGAGGGTTCGGGGCCGTTTATCTGGCACGGCGGGAAAAAGACGGTGTAAGGGTCGCCATTAAGGTGATGCTCTCTCAGGTAGAGGCCACCAAAGAAGATGTGGGAAAATTCAAACGGGAAATGGAGGTCAACCGTCAGCTTGAGCATCCGAAGATAGTTCGCTTTGTGGAGAGCGGATCTCATAAAGGGGCCTTTTATTTCGTCATGGAATACTGCGATGGAGGATCACTCATGGATCTCTATCGTAAGAACGGGAGGCCGCTTGGATGGGATCAGTTAAAGCCTCTAGCCCTCAATGCCCTAGAGGGCCTCGCCTACGCTCATAGCAAGGGTTTCGTCCACCGTGATTTGAAACCGGCCAATATTCTCATCCATCAGGGTATCGCCTGCATCTCGGACTTTGGAATGTCAAAGAGCTTCCAGTTGGCGGGACTCAGCGGCATGAGCATGACGGGAAGAACTGCGGGAACCCCTGTCTTTATGCCCCCTGAGCAGATCATCAACTTCAAGTATGTGAAGCCCGTCAGCGATGTCTATAGCATGGGGGCTACGCTCTATCATCTCCTGACGGGAGAGTTTCCTTTCGACTTTTCATCGAAGCGCGACCCCATGGATGTGATTCTCAATGACGAGGTGATTCCAATTCAAAAGAGGATTTCAACTCTTCCGAAGGGCGTCGCTGCTGCCATAGACCGTGCTGTGACGAAAAAGCACAAAGAGAGGTTTCAGGACGCGGGGGAATTGTTGGGGGCAATAAAATGAGTACTCCTTAAGAGTTTGACTCCACTTCGGAATCCATTTTTAAAAAACCTAATTTCTACTGTTCACTTAATTTATATGGAGTATACCGAACCAGACAGGATTCCAGAAGTCTGGGTAGTTGGGGATGTCATTTTGGAAAAGTACGAAGTACGAGAAGTTTTCACTGGTGGTGGAATGGGGTTAGTCTATCGGGTTTATCATCGAGACTGGGATATTGATTTAGCAGTCAAATCACCGAGACCAAATTTTTTCCAATCGGCTCAACAGGTTGAGAGTTTTGAAAGAGAAGCTCAATATTGGGTAAATCTTGGGCTGCATCCACATACAACCACTTGCTACTATGTACGTCGATTGGGTGCGATTCCTCGGATTTTCGCAGAATTTATCGAAGGTGGTACATTGTCGAGCTGGATTCAAACAGAGAAATTATATCAGGGTGAAAAGCAGGATGTTATAAAGCGAATTATTGATATATCTATACAAATTGCGCGAGGCTTAAAATACGCTCATAAGAAGGGATTAATTCATCAGGATGTTAAGCCTGGCAATGTGCTGATGACCCATGAAGGAGAAGCGAAAGTAAGCGATTTTGGCTTAGCAAATGCTGTGCTAGCACCAGAAGGAAAAACTGGTGTAGCCCAGAAAGCAGGGCAAAGTATGCTGGTTACAGGGGCGGGGTTTATGACCCCAGAATATGCTTCGCCTGAACAAGCAAGTAGAGCAAAGCTATCAGGAGCAACGGATGTTTGGAGTTGGGGACTGACAGTTCTTGAAATGCTAAAAGGCGAGATGACATGGGGTGATGGAAGAACGGCCCCCTTTGTATTGGAAGAGTTCTATGGGGAATATTTAACAGATGATCCATTAGCTTCATTATTGTCTCAATGTTTTACCAGAAAACCAGATGACCGCCCATCATTTGATAGCATCATTGGAGAGCTTCTAAGAGCATACGAGGTCAAGTTTAAGAGTCCTTATCCGAGGACAGAACCACCAGAGACAATTCAAACCGGTGATTCACTTAACAACGCTGCCATGAGTCTGTTGGATCTTGCATCAACGGATGGACGCAACGATCTCTTTCATGAAGCATACGAGTATCTGAGGAAGCTCGAAAATCATGATATCACCCATGTGGATGGCCTGCTCAACCGTATTCTGGCTCGTTGGCGATGGTTACAAACTCCAATTGTCGAGGTTAGTAGATCACTCGATAATGCTTTTTCTATTCCTGGTGTATTGGAAGAAACAGAGCTTGAGTGGCTGACAATGTTTCACCTTGAGACACTTCAGACACTCAGAGCGAAGAAAATGCTAGGAAGACACCGGAACCCCAACCCCAAAATAGTCACTCTGATTAACGATACACATGAACAAGTTAGAAGCAAACTTCTCGAGTTATTCTATGGCTCAACGGACAGTTTAGAGGAAAGTGCAACAAATCTGTTGCGCGAATCGGAATTTAACGAGCTGATGTCGGTCTCAAATATACAAAGCTCATTGATAGCATGTGGAGGACGCAGGGAAATTTCAGTAATGAGTATTCATGAAGGCCATGAGGTATTCCGATACGATGCAGGTGATTTGTTTATTGAAAATGCTACTCTTTCAGAAAATGGAAAGTCTATATCCATTATGCTTAGCAAAGTGTCTATGGGCTATGATGCTAATGTGTATTATAGCTATCATCTTCTCATACATGATCTAAATGGAGTCAACGAGGATCGAAAAACTCGTGAAATGACAATACCTTCCGGACAGATTCGCATGACGGTAGATGATGAAGGAAAATCGCCAAGCGTATGGATAAAACGATTTGGATATAATGAAACCTATCAAATACAATACGAATACGACTCAACTGCAAAAGATTACAAACTATATCACGACTTACGCGTTCCATCGCCTATTATTCGGAACGTAAATATATGCGGCTCGGGAGACGGAAAATATCTTCTCGTGACTTCGGAGGATGCTGAATTGCAACTGTGGAAAACTTCTGGGGCAACGCTTAGAAACTGTCTCCTTGAGTTTTCTCTCGCCGATTTTGGAGTCATCGATAACCGCGATTTATTACCAGGATTTGATATCAATTACGGTTCAGATTTCAAAATCGATCGGTGGAATATTTTCTCGTTATTGACTGTATTGCGAGCTCTCATTCCTAAATCCCATGTCCCGTATAGGATTTCAAAACCGTCCTCTTTACTCAACATCCAGGAAGACCAAGACTTTCTTGCTCTAAGTGAGAAAGAGAGCGAACGCTTATTTGAAGGCGGTGATGTTATTGGAGCGATTGCAGAGCTTGATAAATGCCTGGGTATACGTGGGGTCTCGAAGTTCAACTTACTTGATAAACGATTCGCCCTTCTCAAAAAGATCCCTGAACTCTATGTCTCAAGATGTTGGCACCACACCCATATAGATGAGTATTGGGATTCGCAGATCATGGCGATGGAGTCAGAAGCAGACGATCAAATTACCTTGAAACGGGTGTTCAAGATCGAACACTCGGATGTCGGCACGGGAACAGTGGAGAGTCACTGGGATGCTTGGGAAGGCTATCTGTTTGGTGATAGCAAGAAGACCGACCAAACCTATGGGTTTGCAAAACTCTCCGATGAGATGGCTATTTTTTTAAAAATGTCTGTTTCTCCAAATCTCGAAAATAGCGTGGTACTTCTTCGTCGTGATATGTCGATTGATCTTTCTAATATTTGGGAATTGCCACTTCCTCCCATGCATGCAGAGCAGATGTATAACCATGTGGTCTTGATTGGAGATTCATTGATTATTCGTGACCTTCGAGAAGACTCTGGGAAAATTTCAATACATGATGTTAAAACAGGTGTAGAAAAGAAGAGTATTAATTTTAGCCAGCCAATTTTTATGATTCGGCGAGTTGCCTGGAATGGAGTGATTGCTCTCGCTTTAACAACTGTGAATGACGGAAAACTTTTCATTCTTTCACAGCAAGGTGACATTATATCAGAGATCTCCATTGTTGGAGATTCTACTACAGTTACTGATATTTCACTTTACGGAGATGCTCTCTTATACACTCAAGGAGTTAGTGAATCACTTTGGCATCAACACATTAATTCAGGAAAAACCACATGTGTATGGAATTGCCCTGCTAACAAAATAGAGGTATGGAATCACCCTAATATCCAGCGTCTTTCTCCCTGTGGTAGAGTAGTTGCATACCTGTGTTTTCACGATTTGATAGTATTTGATGTCCATACCGAGAGAAGCGTTCTTGAGTGGACTCTACCCCCTGGAGAAACAGTGGCGCCGTGTTTCGATTTATCGGGACGATGGCTAACTTTGTGCCACATGCGGAACAAAAGGGAAGTTTTCGAACTTATGTGGGATGTTATAAAACAAAAGGTTTCTATATAAATGAACAGCACCGCCCTAAGTATCGCTTGGTCACTCGCCGAATTGGAAGCATCAGAGGCCGGATTCTCATCCATCCTGCCGAACCATTTCTGGATCGGCTGCTGCAAGGGGTGTGATCTGGATTTCTCCAAGTTTCTTCAAAATGCAAAACCCGAGATTCAGGGACAGGAGGAGCAAATTGCCAAGGAGTTCAAAATTGTTACCGATGCTCTTGCCTCATTAAAACTGTCTCCCTCTGCATTGCGTCGATCACTTCGGGCGCGTCTTGGTCGCGTGGGGAAGCCCACACCCCGACCGCTATCTAGGAATCCGGATTTGAGAGCTGCCTTCAAGGAGGCAAAGGATTGGTCAGAAATTTCCGACGGAGTGACTCGGCCATTCCATGTGCTTCTGAGTCTCGCCACATTGACTGACCAATGCCTTGATGCCTGTCTGACCGAGCTGGGTGTGGAGAAGAAGCAGTTTGTTCATGTTTTCGGCACAGAACTTTTTGATCATCTCTTTGATGAAGACGCGAAAGTAGCTGGAGATGCCCCTGCCGAGAAACTCAACAGGGAAGCGAAGGCACCCGAAAAAGCACCAGAGAAAGCTCCTAAAAACCCAGAAAAGACGAAGAAGAAATCTGCACTCGCCCAATTTAGCAGGGATCTGACACGCCTGGCCAAAGAAGGAAAGCTTACTCCTCTGATAGGGCGAAAAGCGGAGATGCTCAAGATAGCCCAGACGCTCCTGCAAAGCCGAAAGAACAATGTCATTTTGGTAGGAGAACCCGGCGTGGGGAAAACTGGGATCGTGGAGGGACTGGCCCAGCGTATCGCACAAGGAAAGGTGCCCGATGAACTCAAAGAGACCCGTATCATCGAACTCTCGATGGCAATGCTGGTTGCCGGGACACAATACCGTGGAGATTTTGAAGAGCGCTTACAGGCAGTTATTCGGGAGGCATCGGCAGATCCCGACATAATCCTCTTTCTGGATGAGATTCATACTTTGGTGGGAGCGGGTAAAGGCTCGGGATCACTCGACGCGGCCAATATCCTCAAGCCAGCACTCGCCCGAGGTGAGATTCGGGTCATCGGTGCCGCGACTACTGCTGAATACCGGCTTCACATTGAAAAGGATGCCGCTCTGGAGCGACGGTTCCTCAAAGTGGATGTCGAGGAACCAACCCGCGAAGAGGCCATTGCAATCCTGCAAGGACTGCGTTCCCGAATGGAGGAACATCATGGGATTAAAATCTCAGACGATGCGATTGCCGCCGCAGTCGAATGGTCTATCCGCTATCTCCCGGATTTTCGTCTTCCGGATAAGGCCATTGATCTCGTGGATACAGCCTGTGCGCAGGCACGCTTTCTGACCTTTTCGGGAACACCGGGGCAGTCTGGAGTTGACCGCCAGCAGATCGCCGAGGCAGTCGCTAGTCGTTGCAAAATCCCGGTTGGCACGCTCACCGAGGATGAGGGCGCAAGGCTGCGCACGATGGAGGAAACACTTCGACTGCGGGTCAAAGGTCAGGACGAGGCCATCAAAATTGTATCCGATGCCGTGCGTCTGGCACGGGCTGGATTGGGCAATCCGAACCGTCCCATAGGTTCCTTTCTCTTTGTTGGGCCATCAGGAACGGGGAAGACCGAACTGGCCAAGACGCTCGCCGAGTTTCTTTTCCAGAGTGATTCGAACCTTATCCGATTTGATATGTCCGAGTTCATGGAAGAGCACAGCATGAGCAAACTCATTGGTGCTCCCCCAGGATACACGGGATATGATGAGGAGGGGCAACTGACGGGCAAGATCCGCACTCGGCCATACAGCGTGGTTCTTTTCGACGAAATCGAGAAGGCGCATCCGCAGGTGCTGGATCTCTTCTTGCAAATCTTTGACGAGGGAAGTCTGACGGATTCCAAGGGGAGGAAGTGCAGCTTTCGCGACGCGTTGATCATTCTGACCAGCAATCTTGGATCTGCTGCCGTAACACCTAAAAAGGCGATGGGATTTGGTGCGAAGCTGGATCAGCCGGATGATGAACAGGCAGGGAGAGAGGAACGCATCAAAGTCGCCATAAAAAAGAATCTCCGTCCCGAACTAATCAACCGCCTCTCAGCCATTGTCCAGTTCAGCCCACTCCAAACAGAGCATATTGCACAAATTGTGGAGAAGTGCCTCGCTGCACTGAATGCCAGATTGAGCGGTCGCGGGATTAGCGTATCCCTTTCTCAGGAAGTCTTTGACCTAATCATGAAGGAGGGATTTAGCCCAGAATACGGAGCACGCGAATTGGAACGCACCATCGAAAAACGGATCTCCAAGCCACTTGCCCAAGAACTCCTTAATGAAATGATTCCAGCAAAATCATCTCTTGTCGCTGAACTCGTTCAAGAGCGAATCAGTTTTAGAGTGAAATGAGGGGTAAGTGACAGCCTGATATTTTTACTGCGTTTTTGCTTCGTTTCGACGATTCCGTACGCTGCAAGATGAATTGACAGGAAGCCTGTAATACAGGAAGCTGTATTGCCATGAAAGCTACTTTTGAGATTCCTGATGCACTCTACCGCAGGGTGAAGGTTCGTAGCGCGATGGAGGGGGTTCCCCTGCGGGCGGTGGCAGTGGAGCTTTTTCGCAAATGGCTGGAGGCCCCTGATCTCTTTGTACCCAAGGAAGTGGAGGCAGAGAGAAGCAAGGAAGATGCTGCTCCTTGGCTTGCCGTGACACGCCCGCATCTCCGCTCAGGCATGAGTCACGATCTGAATGCCATCCGCTCCGCTGCCGAGGATGGATGGAAAGAAGAGGTTTCAGAAAAGATGAAGCCATGACGGGCGGAAGCGTCTCTCTGGATACTTCAGTGTTATTACGATTGCTGATCGGAGAACCTGAGGATCAGCATGAAGCCTCCATGAGGTTTCTCTCGGAGCAGTTAAGTCATGGAGGGGAAGTCCATGTCGCAGATCTGGTGCTGGCCGAGGCTTACTTTGCTCTTCAGTCCTACTATGCAATGCCCAAGAAAGATGCACTGGCGGCCCTCTCCCTTTTTGTCCGTCATGGAGGCGTAATCGTCAGTCCTGCAGCTCGTGAGGTGCTCTCGATTCAAAATCTGGCGAGCTCCAATCCAGGTTTTGTTGACCGCCTGATCCATGGTGCAAGCTATTCAGGCGGACATACGCTAGTCACTTTTGAGAAAGCGGCTAAAAAACTCCCTTCCACGCTGGTGCTAAAGGTGTGAGCAACCCTTCAATTTCAGACGGTCGTGAAAATTTCAGCTAGGGCATCTCGATAACTTGGGAAGCGAGGAGCCCAGCCCAAGAAACGGAGTCGAGCATTACTGATGCGTTTGGAGGTCACGCCTCGTTTGCGGTTGAGATTAGCTGAACCTTCGGGCGGCATTGGCTGGTGGAGATGGGCACTCATCCACGAGTACACTTCGCGTTGCGTCGCCGGCGTGTCATCAGTGACATTAAAGATGCCTGAGGTGATAGGAGGATCAGCCAGTGTGAGCAGCGCAGCAGCTCCGTCATCACGGTGGATTTGATTGAGATAACGATGGCCACCCTCTTCGAGAACAGCTTCGCCTGAGAGAAACTTTTTTAGCAACACCGAGCGGCCTGGGCCATAGATGCCTGAGAGGCGCGCCACACTCCCTCCTGCACGAAGGGCGATCTGCTCCGCTTCCAAAAGGATTTTTCCCGTCTCACGATGTGGCTCTGCGGGTGAATCTTCTGTGACCCAGGAGCCATCATTCTGGGCATAGACCGAAGTGCTGCTGACGAAAATGGTTTTCTCTGGTTGCCAGCATTCCAGAATGCGTTGTAGGCCATCTCGATAGACGGCGGCATATTCCTCTGCCCCTCCTCGTCCCGAGCTGACGCAATAGATGGCCAGCGGTATTCCTTGCACTCGTGGGGTCAGGGACGCAACGGATGAATCATTAGTCACATCGCAGAGGGCAGATTCAAAGGTTCGACCGAAGAGCTTTGCTTGCGACGCAGAACTACGCACTAGGCCGAGGACGCGTATACCTTGGGCGGCAAACAAATCGGCTGTGGCCTCCCCTAGGAAACCACAGCCGATGATGAGAACTTCAGGATTCATTTCCTGGAGCAGATGATCCTTTAGCTAAGAAAAACTTTAGCTAAGAACGAAACGGATCTTGGCCTTGGCGCGCTTGGCGTTGGCCTTGGCCTTGCGCTTGGTGCGCTGGGTCGGAGTCTCGAAGGCACGAAGCCGCCTGACTTCCTCGAGGATTCCCTCGGTGTCGAGCTTGCTTTTGAGGCGCTTGAGAGCGCGATCGATGGGTTCGCCCTTACGGACAATAACTTCCGGCATAATTAATTCACCTGCTTTCTTTTGTGGGAGGTAGAGAGTCCCTCAGATCGGCTCAGGGGTCAAGCCTTATAGCATTTACAGAAAGAAAGGATTATGCGCTTTCTCCAGAGCCACTGTTGTGAGCGGGCCATGTCCAGGGCTGAGAATGGTCTCTGGTGGAAGTGAAAGAAGCTCTTTGCGATTAGTTGTAAGACATGCTTCATAGGAAATCCCTGCACGACCGGCACCGGAAGTGCTCGGCATGGCCCCGCCCATTGATCCTGCAAAAATGGCATCCCCGATAATGGCCACAGGACATGCGAGTCCATAAATCACATAAGAGATACCGCCTGGCGAATGTCCCCAGGTGGAGCGGGTTTCGATACGAAGCGATCCGACGGAGAATTCCTGTCCCGCACCGAAGCTCTCCGCGCCAGGCACTTCCTCTCGCTTGCCGATCCAGGCTGCGGCACAGGTTTTTTCCATCAGACGATCTAGCTCAAAAATGTGGTCGCCGTGGCCGTGCGTAAGAAAAATCTGATTGAGCCGCAGATTGTTTTCCCCAAGAAAAACGAGCATCTCTGAGGCATCCGATCCCGTGTCAAAGGCTGCTGCTGGGCGTGGCACTGAGGACTCTGGATCCCAGAGGAGATAGGAGTGAACTTCAAAATCCTCCCAGGGAGTCGAAAACTGCACCATCCCTAGAGGAAGCTCCAATTGACCAGGATGATATTCGCCGCGAGCCAAGGTCAGTAATTTTCCGACATCCAAGTGGAGCACTTCTCCAACTTTCGCCAGGTGCTGCAGATTTTCCTCTCCTCGCTCCAGAGAGAGGATGTCGCTATCCGAAAGACCGCATCGTTGAGCCAGTTCACTCTCGGAAAGATGAAGCCCTCGCCGTGCCTTGCGGATCACATCATTCCAGAAATCTTCGAGGGGTATGAATTGTTTCATCTGATTAATTTTTTGTGATGCGCAACTCTCTTTTGAGAATGAAGAAGAGTATGCCTTGGAGCATGAGGCTGGAACATATCATGACGCACGCATTGAACCAGAGCAGGGGAATATCGATGCCGAAGTAATGCTTCACCGGTCCAAAAAAAACATTCGGATGCTGTGTGTCGCGATAGTCGGCCTGCTCCATCTCCGCCTTAGAAACAAGGTCGAGGACTTTCTGATTGGTGTAGAGTTGTTCGGCAGTAACTCCGCCCGCAGCATTGCAGACGAGGTCGTCGCGATGCAGCTCTCCACCTGCAATGACCCGATCGATTTTTACAAGCCGCTTGTCGAGATCTGTGGCATTCGGAGCCTGAAGTCCACTCAAAATGGCAAGCAGATCCTTCAGGTCATCCAGGCGATCCTGCTGACTCTCCGAGAGATTCTTGATGCTGGAGAGCTGGGTGATCTGATTTTGAATCCGAGCCTGACGGATTGCTAAAGGATTCAGTTTTGCCTGGGCGAAAACAATTGCTTCATACGACCAGCGCATCGGCATAAATTCACAGATCAGCGGAACCTGAAGATCGCTACGGGGCTGCATGGCTGTCTCTGGGTGTTTGTCAAACCACTCCTGAATGACATGGACAAAATCGAGATTCCGATTCATCTCCTCATATTTTGTGAACGCTCCGGCAAGAATAAGCTGGGGAATGAGAACCACCGGAATGATAAGAATGCCCGTTTTGCTATCGTTCACCAAAGCAGAGACAACTAATCCGATCGAGACTCCACTCATCGTCGTCAGGAAGAGTGCTGCAAAAATAATCCAGAACATTCCTCGGACAGCCAGCAGAGCATCTCCCACCAGAGCATAAAGGAGGCATTGGATCGTGGCAAAGATCGAGAGCGTGAGCACCTTGGCCATCACATAGTAGCCGAGTCGGACATTCAGATTTCTCTCCCGAATCAGAACAGGACGGTCTCGGGTAATATCATCGACGCTGTTGGTCAGACCCAAAAACATCGCCACGACAAGAGAGAGAAAGAGATAAACCGGAATATGGAATGCCGAGGCAAAGTCGTAATGCTCGCTCTCGGAATAACGGTAAACAAACCCGATCAGGAAGGCCAAAGCAGGCGGGGCCAAAAGGGTGACGACCAGATTGGCTTTGTTACGCAGCTTGCTGATAAAGGCTCGCTGAAAGAGGACAAAGAACTGATTAAACTCATCGCGCCAGCGCAGCCCCTCCCAGCCTGTCGGGCGTTGCTGAAGGCTGCTTCGAGCCTCCGGCCCTGCGGGAACCGGCGTGCGGGAGGAAGCGGGCTGCTGCACTTCCTTCATCAGGCGGTAAGCCTCGAATTTATCACGCCAGTATTCTGGGGAAAATCTTCGCGCGGGAGCGAGCTGTCCTCGGTTGTTCTCCTCGTAGATAATATCGCCGCTGAGATCTCGCAGGGGAGTCTCCAGCACATCAAAGACAAACTCGGGGCGCGTCGTGCCGCAAGCTTGGCAACCTCCCAGCTCGGTTCCAAAGAGTTGCTCATGCTCTGCCTCTGCAAAGTAGGAGAGCATCTCCGTCGGAGTTCCGAAGAAAACCATTTTGCCTCCCTTGTCGAGCAGCAGAGCCTTCTGAAACATCTGGAAGATTTTTGAAGTCGGCTGATGGATCGTCACGAGGACAATTTTATTGTGGGCCATGCCACGAATGATCTCGATGACATGCTCCGAATCCTTGGAAGAGAGGCCGCTCGTCGGTTCGTCAAAGAGATACACATCGGCAGTGCTGACCATATCGAGGCCGATATTGAGACGCTTGCGTTCGCCGCCACTCAGGATTTTCTGATGGCTACCACCGACGACTTCCTTGCGCCGTTCGTTGAGCCCCAGCTCTGCAAGTTTGCTATCAATGCGTCGTTGTCGTTCGCGCCGCGAGAGATGAGGGGAACGAATCGTGGCGGCAAATTTCAGATTTTCCTCAATGGTCAGTTGTTCGTCGAAGGCATCGTATTGAGGAATGTAGGTGATGTAATGAAGAAGCGCGTCGAGGTTGCTATAGAGGGAGCGATGGTTCAGCAGCACCTCACCTGCGCTCGGCTGGAACTGCCCAGCTAAGGCTCTCAGCAGTGTGCTCTTGCCACAGCCGCTGGCACCCATGACGCAGACCATCTCGCCGCGTTCGATGCTGAAGTTGAGATTATCGAGTGCGGTGTCGGCATTGCGAAATCGGCAGAGTAAATCACGCACATCAAGGGAGCGAATGATGTTGCGCTCCTCTTCAATGATCCTTTCGGAGAAATTGCAACGCAGGATCTGCCCTGCATCGATACGGATCGTGTCGCCATCAATGAGATCGAGTGACCCTCGTACGGGAATGCCGCGCACGACAATCGGGCGGTCAGCCTGAAGAACCTCCACACGGCCTTTCTTCTCCTGATAGTCACAGGTAATACGAAGCGTGACCTCCCCTCCAATGCCCGGAGAAAGAAGGATGTCGTCATCATCCAAGCGGTTGGGATTGTTGGAGGCGATATATTCTGTCTTCGATCCCTTCAGGATGAAATGACCACCAAAGGCTCCGACGCGGCGTTTTAATTCTTCGAGATCCAGCTCTCCGCCATCACGGAAAAGAATCTTCTCCGAGAGCTGCGCCTCGACGGTCACGCCTTTGTTCAGCATGACGGAGCTGAGCGTTGCGCGCAGATCCTGGAGGGCGGTGACACGCACCTTCAGACCAAAGGCAATCTCCAGATCGCTGTCACGACTACGCGATTTTTCCAACCGAACTTCCTCGTTGTTAATTGCTACGAAGATGTGGGGAAGGGTCACATTGCGCTTCGCATTGAAGTAGAAAATCAGATCTTGCGTGCTGATGACCTGCTCTCCGACAAGCACGCGCTGACCTGGGTAGATGCGGCAGAACTCGCCTGGCTTGAGCAGTCGTCCCTGGACGATGAGGCTCTTTGGGGAGAAATTTTTCAGGATGATGAGATCGTTGTGACGATACGCAAGAAGCTTCTCTCCCATCGTGAAATCGCGCAGAGCGACATCACATTGGGTGGGATCTCCAAAACTCAGTACCTCAAGGGGAGAGACTCCGTCATGAAAAAATTCGGGGTCAGTCTGATCGTTGGCATTGAGCTGATAGACAATGTCGATAGCCTGAGCCGCCATGCCAAGTCGCCCCATGAAATCATGATACGCCGCGACTTGATCAGCCTTGAGACCGGAACGATTGATCAGATCGAAGAGCTGCACGCCGAGTAGAATCTTGCGATCGTCGCTGAGCTGCGTGGTGAGCTTGGCCGCCGTGGCTGAGAGGTCCTGCTGCTGTTCAAGAGCCTGACGAAAAAGTTTTCGCAATTCGGAATAGACAGCTTCGGGATAGTCGTATCGCAGAAAACCAAGACTCGAATCGATCTCCTCCTCCAGCATCTCCCCATCAATGCGAGTGAAGGCAGCCAGCACCTGAATGAGTGTTGGTAGAAGATTGGCACTCTCGGCAATGGTCTGTGGCTTGCGGCGCAGGCGCCGCCAATGCTTTTCTAAGGAAAGCTTCAGCCGAGCAGAGCCCCTGAGTATGCTATCGATAGCAAGGATCGACTTCCGCTGCGTTGTAGGGGCGGAAGATGGAGCGTGGGCAGCAGCGTCGCGGTGTTCAGGAGCTGGGCCAGAAAAGTCCATTTTGAGAGAGTTTAGGGAATCGCTGCTTGAATCGCAACGAGACTGTTGCGGGATGAGTTATTGCGCAGGGCAGACTTCAAGTTTTACGGTGCCCCATAGCGTTCGAGTATCCGTTTAATCGCGTGAGCGCGGCCCGTGGCCGGATCAACTTCGACAAGCACACCACAGGCCATCACGGGGCCTCGTGCCACGGGGAGCTTGGCTGGAAGCGAAGTCACAAAGCGTCGCACCACAGTTTCGCAATCCCGTCCCAAGATGGAATCTTCTGGGCCGCACATCCCAGCATCGCAGAGAAAGGCCGTGCCTCCCGGAAAGATCCTCTCATCGGCGGTTTGCACATGAGTGTGTGTGCCGACAACAAGCGAGACAAGTCCGTCGAGGTGACGGCCCATGGCGATTTTTTCGCTCGTCGTCTCTCCGTGAACATCGACCACGATCACCGGAGTTTCCTTTCTCAAGCGTTCGACTTCAGCGGAGGCGGCGAGGAAGGGATTCTCCAGCGGATTATTCATGAAGGTGCGGCATTGGACATTCATCACAGCCACCGGCCCGTGGCCAGTTTCCAGAATGATGCTTCCAGCCCCCGGGGCCCCTGCCGGATAATTGATGGGGCGAAGCAGGCGGGGCTCCGTGCCAAGATAGGAAAAAATTTCTTTCTGATCCCAGATATGATCGCCCGAGGTAATGACTGCAATGCCGCTACGCATCAGGTCAATCGCCAGCTTCGGCGTGATCCCGCGCCCCGCCGCCGCATTCTCTCCATTGGCCACCACGAAGTCGGCATCACCACGCTTGAGATAGAGTTCTGCCGTGCGACATGCGGCTATACGGCCAGGTTCTCCGACAACATCGCCTAGAAATAAGATCTTCAACATCTAGCGGTTTTTATCGAAAGAACGCCTCAGAACGATGTAAAAATCATTTTCAAGTGAAGAAATCCTCTCTCAGCCTTTTGACATGGATCGTTGTTTTTTTCCTATTTGCAGGGATTTTTTCCCCGATAGGGGGAGCAAAAGCTGCCTTGCTGAGTCCCTTGGCCCCCGCGCCCAATTGGTCAACGCTCATGCGTTATGCTGGAACGATCTCAGCGAGCGACTTTGAAAAACTTCTCCAGCAGGTCTATGTTCCTGATGGTTCCTGGCGAGAATGGATCACCCTCTCCCCCACGCAGGCCGTCATCACTCCTCATGCTGGAGCCTCGCCAATCATTTTACCTTTGGCTCCTCCGGGAACAACACCCGCTCTGCCGCCGCGTTTTTGGAAAGGGCGTTCCGAACAAACGCCCCTTCCTGGCAAACCGCTTTCAGGCATAAAGATCACGCTTGATCCAGGACATCTTGGAGGAAATTTTGCCCAGATGGAGGCGCGCTGGTTTCGCATCGGCAAGAGCCGTCCTGTCGAGGAAGGGGAGATGACGCTGATTGTGGCCAAGCATCTGAAGACGCGACTCGAAGCCTTGGGGGCCGTGGTAAGTATGACGCGCTCCAAAAACGGTGCCACTACTTCGCTACGCCCCAGCAATCTCAGAAAGCCCGCGCTCAGATCGCTGGAAGAGGAGAAGCTTCCGGCGAGTGCCGAACGATTACAACATACTGAAGAGCTGCTTTTTTACCGCGTTGGAGAAATTCGCAATCGTGCCCGTTTGGTCAATCAAGTGCTCCATCCCGATCTCGTCGTCTGCCTTCATTTCAATGCCGAAGAATGGGGTGATCCTGCGCACCCCTCGCTCACGGATAAAAATCACCTCCATCTTCTCCTCTCTGGCGGGATGTCGCGGGAGGAGCTGATGCACGAAGATGAACGCTACACGATGCTCATCAAGCTGCTTGGCGGCACCCATGCCGAGGAGCTTGCTGCATCGGAATCTGTCGCCCGGTCTCTGGCTGCGGCTACCGGATTACCCCCCTTTGAATACCATAGTCACAATGCCATCCCTGCCTCTGCTAATCCCTACCTCTGGGTTCGCAATCTGCTTGCCAACCGACTCTTTGAATGTCCCGTCGTCTATTGCGAACCCTTCGTGATGAATAGCCGTCCCGTTTTCAACCGCATCCAGATGGGTGATTACAACGGTCGGCGTAGAGTGAATGGAGAAATGGTGAAGAGCATCTACCGAGAATATGCCGATGCCGTGGCACAAGGGCTTGCCGATTACTATGGCTCAACGGCACACTAGGCTCCTCTCATGAAGACCAAAGTCATTGCCATTGCCAATCAGAAAGGAGGCGTGGGGAAAACCACGACTTCGGTCAATCTTGCAGCCGCCGTAGCCGAGCTGGGCCACCCGACCTTGCTGCTTGACCTAGATCCGCAAGGAAATGCCTCCAGCGCGCTCGGCCTCGAGATGAGCTCTGAGGCGAGCCTCTACCACGCCATGATTGGTGAGACCCCGATGGAGGCCCTCATCCAGCAGACCAGACTTCCCAACCTTTGTGGTATCCCCGCCGATCTCGATCTGGCTGGAGTGGAGATCGAAGTTGCCCGTATGGAGGGGCATCTCGGTCAGCTCCGTCGTGTGCTTCAACCGGTGCGTGAATCGGGGCGGTTTGAATTTATCATCTTGGATTGCCCCCCCTCGCTGGGCATTTTGATGACCAACGCGCTCAGTGCTGCCGATGAAACCCTCATCCCAATTCAGTGCGAGTATTACGCGCTTGAAGGTCTTGGAAAGTTGGTCGGCGTCATGGAGCAAATCCGTTCCTCGGGTGCCAATCCAACCCTTGCCATGAGCGGCCTCCTGATGACTATGCTTGATGTGCGGACAAACATCAGTGCCGCCGTTGTGCGCGATGTCCGCGCCCATTTCGAGGAGGTAGTCTTCACGGCATCCATCCCTCGCTCCGTTCGCATCAGCGAAGCACCAAGTTTCAGCCAGACCATTCTCGAATACGATCCAAAAGGAGCTGGTGCCAATGCCTACCGTGTCCTTGCCAAAGAATTTCTCGATCGCCAGCAGCGCGGCATTTCCTTCATCGGCGCGCCCGAGAAGGGGGAGTAAAATCCGAAACTTCAATCTAAAAGCCCTCAGCCTTTTCTACAATGTCCGACATCCTAGCTCTTTTCAAACAAACCGGAGCCCTGCTCCATGGTCACTTCGTCCTCCGTTCTGGGCTGCATAGCCGGGAGTTTTTTCAATGCGCCCTTTTGCTTCAGGATGCGCCGATTGCGGCGCAGGTTTGCGGCGAGTTGGCTGAGAAACTGCGTCCTTTTCATACGGAATTTGCTGGGAAGAAACCAACTGTCGTCTCCCCTGCCGTCGGAGGTATCATTGTCGGTCAAGAAGTTGCGCGACATCTCGGCACCCGCCATATTTTTGTAGAGAAAGATGGCAATGGAGGTCTCGTTTTACGCCGTTTTGAGATCACTCCAGGTGAACGCTTTCTTGTTGCGGAGGATGTCGTTACCCGAGGTGGCCGCGTCCAGGAAACCATCGACATCATCCGTGCTCATGGCGGCGTGGTGGTTGCTGCCGGTTCCATTGTGGATCGCAGCGGGGGAAACATTCCCGACTTCGGCTGTCCCTTTGTCAGCCTTGTTCAGATGACACCAGAGACCTTTCCTGCCGATGCCCTGCCACCCGATCTACTCGAGATCCCTGCGGTGAAGCCAGGGAGTAAGTGATAGCGGAGGAAGGGTGAAACTTGAAAGGTGAAACCTTAAAAGCAGAAGCCTGACCGTTACATTTTTTCAGGTTTCAAGTTTCAGCTTTCATCCTTCTCTCATGTCCCCTCTCAATCGCTTTCTATCGTTCATCCGTTTCTCGCACACGGTTTTTGCGCTGCCGTTTGCATTGGGGGCGATGGTGGTTGCAGCCAAGACACATGGAGGTTTTCCGGGTTGGCGAATCTTTGCTCTAATCCTCCTCTGTATGGTCTTTGCCCGCACGGCGGCGATGCTCTTCAACCGCCTCGCCGATTGGGAGATTGACAAGCGCAATCCCCGCACTGCCGGTCGTCACAAACTCCTGGATAAAAAAACAGCCTTTGCTGCCTGCATCTTCAGCAGTCTGCTTTTTCTCGGCACAACCTACCTCATCAATCCGCTCTGTTTCCTTCTCTCTCCTGTGGCCTTGACCATCATCTTTTTTTATTCGCTCACCAAACGCTTTACTCACGCTGCTCAGTTCTTTCTTGGCCTTGCCCTCTCCGTCTCCCCCGTTGGGGCCTGGCTTGCCGTGACTGGTGCCTTCGCCACCCCACCACTGATTCTCGCCGCAGGTGTTCTCTGCTGGGTAGCAGGTTTTGACATCATCTATGCGACACAAGATCTGGAGGCCGACCAGCGCGAAGGACTGCGCTCCCTTGTCGTCTGGCTCGGAGTTCCCAAGGCTCTCATGCTCGCCGGAGTGCTGCACATTCTTTTACTCATTGCCCTCCTTGGATTCGGTTTCTCAGCCCATCTTGGGAGCATCTATTTTCTCGGCCTGATCCCAATACCCTTCCTACTTATCTACGAGCATCGTATCGCAAGAACGCTCGATCTCGCCAAGATTAATCGCGCTTTCTTCGAAACCAACGCCATCGTCGGCCTGCTCTTTATCGTGATCGTGATTCTGGATCGAGTGTGGTAAAGAGTGCGTTACCGCAGCGCAGGAGTTGCTTGCGGTTCTGGAATTGCAGGGAGAGCCTGGGGGGATGGCGGAGTCTCGATCATGGAGGATGGCGGAAGCGGTAAAGGCTGTCCCGACGGCGGTGTTGGCAACGGGTTCATTCGGAACTGAGGCTCAGGGGTATTCACAGGAATGGCTTTGCGAATCGGAATGGGTAATGCCTTGCGTATCGGAATGGGAGTCGGCTTAGGCTTTGGTGTAGGTATTGGCAGTGATGGCTCCCCAGGAGCAATCACTGAAGGGTATGCAATGGAGCTGGGTGTGGCTTTCAATCTCGTGGCGAGCAGAAGATTGGCATCGACAGCATTCACATGATAACCGACTCCAAAGGAGAGGGGCCCTGCGTAGTCAGCAGAGTGGTAGGCAGCATCAAGAAAGGGATCTTTTTGGAGTTTAAAAATCGGCAACGGATCGGTGTAGGCGCCGAAGAGCTGAATTTTCCAGAGATTGGGTTGGAAGTCATGGAAGGGAATTCCCGAATCATCCTGCAAGATTAGCGTCGAGGTCTTCAGGAGGAATTCCCTGGTCTCGGAAAAGGAATCGAGAGGAAGAAGGTAGGAGGCCGCTTTGAGATACGAGGCACCGTCGCCCAAATCCCCAAGCCAGTTAAGAAAACAGTGACACTCGGAGCCATTCGAGAGGTCTGCCTGAAAGTAATACAGTGTCTGCGGTTGGGTGTCGCCGCGTGTATCAAATCGTGCGTAGAGAATTTTTACTCCTGGAGAGCCGAAAGGGCGCGTTGTTTCAACGGAGAGGATTCTGTTTCCTGTCAGTGCCAGCTCGGTGAGAAGAACCGGGAGTACACCACGGAAGGAGCCTTCCAGTAGCTGAGGCTTCATTTCGCTTGTGATGAAGTAACCACAGAAGAGAGAAGTATGAAGAGTCTCGCGCAGAGCTTTTAATCCCACCATAGAGACTTCAAGAGGCAATGACTCTGGCGGTGGCACTTCGCTGATCGGCTCCAGACCGCCCAGCACCATGATGCGGGCATCAGGGAAGAAGGCGTGGGCATTCAGAAAATCAGGGCCGCCAAAAAGATAGCGGACGATACCTCGCGTCGAGGGATCGTTGCTGAGATGTTCACGCCCCCATTGCATGATGGCGTTGTAGCGCAGCCTACGACTAAAGGCCCACTCCTCCTGCAACTCCCGTTGATGTTGCGCATACTCAGGCGACCGTTGAAGCGGGGCAAGGAGACTACTCGGGGGAAGCGGAATCCCAGCGAGAAAGTCAGCCTGTTCCTGGACGGAAGAGGCGATGATGATCCTTGTTCCAAAAAGAACAAAAAGTACGAAGTAAAAAGCTGTCCGAAAAATCATGGTGTGCTGGAATTTTTTGAGACAATCCAGAGGTGAATTAGCAGAGGCAGCAGTAGTGTCCCGAGACCTGCCACTGCAATCCACGGTCTACTAAAGGCTGAATAGAGCAGAGCGGACAGCGAGCAGAAAATAAAAAGAAGTGGGGTTAGCGGATAGAGCGGACAGCGGAAAGTTACGGGTTCATTCCCCTGAATGCGCCGAACAATGATTCCGGCTACGCCGAGAATCAAGCATAGCAAAAGTGGAACCTGAGCATAGATCAATACGGATTCAAAAGAGCCTGTGGCAATGAGAAGGAGCACAAGAAGGAGCTGGAGCAGCATGGCGAGGAGAGGAATACCAGCCCCGTTTGTCCGGGCCAACGAAGCCAAGAGCGTGTAGTCCTCACCCACGCGTTGTGTCACACGAGGCCCCGCCCAGATCATGGCACTCAGCGAAGCTAGCAGGCCGAGAGCGATCATTCCCGACATCACCCTACCTCCTATCGAACCGAGCAGATGATTAGCGGCAACGCTTCCGACATTCACTACGCCACGCATTTCTGAGGCAGGAGCCGCTGTGAGAAAGACAGCATTCAGCAACAAATAAAGCAAGGTGACAATCAGCGTGCCGAGGATGAGCGAAAGACCGACGGTGCGTTGGCGGTTGTGGACTTCACCTGCCAGATAGGTCGAGGCATTCCATCCCGAATAGGCGTAGAGGACAAAAATCAGCGCAACACCTGCCTTGGGATGCAGAAGCTCGTGGAGAGATCCAACTTCAGGAACAAAAATTTTGAGAGAAGCAGGGTGTTGCATTGCACTCCAGAATCCAATCAGCAGGAAGAGCCCAAGGAGCAAATATTTCACAACGGCCATGCCATTCTGCATCAACTCGCTGAGACGAAGGGAGCGAAGGTGCCCTATCGAAATCAGGATTGCCACGAGGAACGAGGAGAGCTTTTCCGGAATAACGGGCAGGGCGGTATGGAGATAGATACCGAAGGCCATTGCCGAGAGAGCAATCGGGGCAGCAAATCCAGCCAGCACGGAGACCCAAGCAGCCATGAATCCGAGTGCTGGATGATAGATCTCGGAGAGGTAGGTGTATTCGCCACCGGAGCGTGGAATCGCTCCTGCCAGCTCAGCATAGGAGAGGGCACCGCAGAGAGAGATCAGACCTCCAAGAACCCAGAGCAATAGAATTGAAAATCCATGATGCAAATCAACAAGTTGAAATCCAAGACTGGTGTAAACTCCTGTCCCGACCATCGTGGCTGTGACCAGAGAAAGACAGGTAACGAGGCGAATGCCTCCATTATGTTTGTCAGCACTGGTTTTGTTCTGGGAATTATGAAGAAAGAACACGGGAGAAAGTCTCTAATACTGGGAACAGAAAGAAATGCCATTTCTTTTGACTCGAATTTCTGGCTAGGAGATCCGATGCTTCCCTTGATCTATGTCGTTCAACTCCACGGAGCATCCTCATCGCCGCTTTAATCCGCTACGCGGGGAATGGGTTCTCGTTTCGCCTCATCGCACCAAACGGCCTTGGCTTGGTCAGCAGGAAAAATCTTCCAGCGATCGCCCCTCTTACGATCCTGAATGTCTTCTCTGCCCAGGAAACAAGCGCGCAAGTGGGGAAATGAATCCCGACTACACGGACACCTTTGTCTTTGAAAATGACTTCGCGGCACTACTGCCGGAGAGCTTTGAATCTCCAGTCTCCCACAACAGTACCCCATCTAAAGATTCGCTTTTCAAGCAGGAAGCAGTCTCAGGCACCTGCCGCGTCATCTGTTTCCACCCGAGGCATGACCTGACGCTGCCCGAGATGGAGCAGGCTGAAATCACGCAAGTCATTCGCACCTGGGAAGAGCAGAGTCGTGAGCTCGGTGCCCGTTACTCCTGGGTGCAGGTCTTTGAAAACAAGGGGGCCGTCATGGGATGCTCTAATCCCCACCCGCATGGGCAGGTCTGGGCGAGTGATTTTCTCCCCAATGAAATTGCGATCGAGGATCTGCATCAGCGTAGCTATTTTGCCAATCATGGCCGTCCGCTTCTGCTTGATTATGCCGAGCATGAAATTTCAATCGGTGAACGCGTAGTAGTTCAGAATGAAGAGTGGGTAGCCGTTGTTCCGTATTGGGCTGTCTGGCCTTTTGAAATCCTGCTGCTGCCCCGAGTTCCCATCCAACGACTCACGGAGCTCACGGATGTCTTACGCGATCAGCTCTCAGCGATCCTCAAAGAACTACTCACGCGCTACGACAATCTCTTTGAAACTTCCTTCCCTTACTCGATGGGCTGGCATGGAGCCCCCTTTCGAAATGGAGATCAAGGGCCACACGATTCCTGGCAGCTTCACGCGCATTTTTATCCCCCGCTTCTTCGCTCCGCCTCGGTAAAAAAATTCATGGTCGGTTATGAAATGCTGGCTGAGGCTCAGCGCGATCTCACCGCTGAGCAGGCCGCAGAACGCCTCCGTGCCGTGAGCGACATTCATTATAAGAAAGCGGCGCATTAGTTCATGCCTCCGACCTATCTTTGCCAACGCTGCACGGCTTGCTGTCGCTGGCCTGGCTTCGTGCGCGTGACTCAGGAGGAGATCTCAACGATCGCGGCTTTTCTCAAAATGGATGAAGATCTGTTCATTCAGAATTACACGCGCCTACGCCCCAACCGTGGTGGCCTGGCACTGATCGACCAGGAGGATGGAGCCTGTTTTTTCCTCAAAGGGAATGATTGCTCGATCCAGGCGGTGAAGCCTCAACAGTGCAAGGACTTCCCTAATGGGTGGAATTTCCCCGGTTGGCGCGCTATCTGTGAGGCCATCGAAGTCCCAGCTCGAGACGAGGCCTAGCTCCGAATATGCAAAATCGTGATTCCTTCTTTGACCCCATGCGTTCTCTCCGTTAAATCAGAGCATCGTGGCAAATCGTTCAACTAGGAAAAACTCTTCTTCCAAAGCCTCACTTCCGGCAGTGGAGAAGGTTTTTCAGGGTATGGGTGTCGCACCTGGTATCGCCGAGGGAAAGGTGATGATCCATTTTCAAGAAGAGGAAGTCGTTCCTTTTCGTGATCTTTCGGAGGCAGATTTGGATGCGGAAGTTCTTCGCTTTGAGGGGGCCTTGCTTGCAACGCGTAAGGAGCTGCTGGAGCTTCAGGAACGCCTTTCCGAATCAGCAGGCGCGGGCGATGCAAGTATCTTCGATGCTCATCTTCTGGTACTCGAAGATCCGAGTCTGATTGAGGAGGTGAATCGAGAGATCCATGCTGCCAGGCACAACGCGGAGTTTGTTTTTCAAGGGGTCGCCCATCGCTATATCCGAACGCTTTCTGCCATCGATGATCCTTATCTGCGGGAACGGGCCGTCGATCTGGAGGATGTTGCTCGTAGAATTATTCGACATCTTCTTGGTAAAGCAGGTCAACGCCTGACCGGTCATGATCGCAGCCATATCATTGTAGCCGACGAGCTGACCCCTTCGGATACGGCTACGCTCAACCGCGAGAATGTCGCCGGATTCATCACCGAAAAGGGAAGTAAGACCTCGCACACAGCGATTATGGCGAGAGCCCTCGGCATTCCTGCCATCGTTGGTCTAGAACATATCTGCGACGATCTTCAGAATGGCAATGTCATTTTAATTGATGGATACAGCGGGAAAATTTTTCTCAACCCTTCGGAGGAAACCCGCGCCGGATACCGCAAAATTGCGGCGGAGAAAGAATATATCGAGGAGGGGCTGGAGACGCTGCGAGAACGAGACTCCATCACGCTTGACGGACGACACATCATTCTCTCAGCCAATATCGAACTCCCTGAGGAACTTGCTGATGTCGCCGCCTCGGGAGCAGAAGGAATCGGTCTCTATCGCACGGAATTCCTCTACTTCAATCGAACCACTCCTCCTGATGAAGAGGAGCAGTATCAGGTCTATCGTCAAGTTGCCGAGGGAGCCGCGCCCCATGCTGTCATTATCCGCACCTTGGATATCGGCGGGGACAAGCCGACCGAATGCCTTGATCTCACCCATGAGGAAAATCCCTTCCTCGGCTGCCGCGCCATCCGATTCTGCCTGCGCCATCCCGAGATTTTCAAGACTCAGCTCAGAGCCATTTTACGCGCAGGAGCCTATGGTTCTGTCAGGATGATGTTTCCCATGATTTCGGGACTGGAAGAACTCCTTCATGCCAAGTCTCTGCTTGCCGAAGCCATCCAGGAGTTGAAGGAACGCGGCGAAAAATTCCATGAGGAAATGGAACTCGGCGTGATGATTGAGGTGCCGAGTGCCGCAATCATTGCCGATGTGCTGGCTCGTGAGGTGAAATTCTTTAGCGTCGGCACCAATGATCTGCTCCAGTATTTGATGGCTGTGGATCGTGGCAATGAACGCATTGCCCATCTTCATGATCCGGCCAATCCCGCCGTTGTTCGCGTTCTCAAGATGGTGATTGATGCCGCCCATGCTGCGGGAATCTGGGTCGGTGTGTGTGGAGAGCTGGCGGGCGATATTGAATTCACCCCGCTGCTGTTGGGCCTCGGGGTCGATGAACTGAGTGCAAGTGCCGCTCTGGTTCCTCGCATCAAGAAGGCCATCCGCAGCCTTGATCTTGCAGCTTGTCAGGAACTTGTCGCCCACGCTCTCACCGGAGAACGAGCTGCGGAAATCTATGCTCGCACGACAGGACTCGCGAGATCGCGGTATGCCGATCTTTTTTAGAGTTGCCTGAGATCCCCTGTTTCCTGATGGGCTAAGAAGTCAGCGTAGGCATTGCGAATGCCTGTTTCGAGATCGTATTTAGGAGTCCAGCCTGTCGCAAGGAGCCTAGAGCTGTCCATAAGCTTGCGGAGGGTTCCATCAGGCTTGGTGCTGTCCCAGGCGAGATCGCCAGTGAAGCCTGTGACCTTGGCAATGAGCTGCGCCACCTCGCGAATAGTCACATCGCTGCCATAGCCGACATTGATCCAATCGGGCGGTGTCTCCATTCCAAGTACGGCCAAGATTCCTTCTGCGAGATCATCAGCATGGAGAAATTCGCGTCGTGCTACACCCGTTCCCCAGAGGGTGACGGTTGGAGCTCCGCTCTGCACAGCCTCGTGGAAGCGGCGGATTAGTGCGGGGAGTACATGGGAATTCTCAGGATGATAATTGTCCCCGGGACCGTAGAGATTGGTCGGCATCGCCGAGTGGAAGAGGACACCATACTGTTTGCGGTAGTATTGGCAGAGCTTCAGCCCCGTGATTTTGGCGATTGCATAAGCCTCGTTGGTCTGCTCAAGCGGGGAGGTCAGTAGGCATTCCTCGGTCATCGGCTGGGGGGCCTCGCGTGGATAGATGCAGGAGCTGCCAAGAAAAAGAAGGCGCTTCACTCCGCTACGCCATGCCTCATGGATCGTATTGTGGGCAATGGCGAGATTCTCATGCAGGAACTCGGCGGGATAGGTGTTGTTGGCATGGATACCGCCGACACGAGCCGCAGCCACGATGACAACCTCTGGTTTCTCCTGAGCATTGAACTCCCGAACGGCCTCGGCCTTGGTAAGGTCAAGCTCCTTGCGTGTGCGAAGGAGCAGGTTCTGATATCCGCGTGACTGCAAGGCACGGACAATCGCTGAGCCAACCATGCCGCCATGTCCGGCAACATGGATGCGAGTCGAGGAATTCATGATAGATGCTTGCTCGCTTACGAATTTTGATTACGGAGGTGTGATCGAACCTTCCGTGCCGCCGCTGATGTCTTGATAGGCAAGCTCTCGTTTTGCGAGATCAAGGTCAGCCTCGGTCATGATGCGGACGAGTTCCTTAAACTTCACTTTAGGCTCCCAACCGATCTGGCGTTTGAGTTTGGCTGGATCGCCGATGAGAAGATCGACCTCGCTCGGGCGTTCGTAGCGGTCGTCGTGACGGACAAATTCCTTCCAATCGAGATCGAGCAGGCCGAAAGTTTCTTGGCAGAATTCACGAACCGTGTAGGTCTCGCCAGTGGCGCAGACATAATCATCTGGTTTGTCCTGTTGAAGCATGAGCCACATGACCTCGACATATTCCTTGGCATAGCCCCAGTCACGCTTCGCCTCGATGTTGCCGAGGAAGAGCTCCTTTTGTAGCCCCATCTTGATACGGGTGGCAGCGCGGGTGATCTTGCGGGTGACGAAGGTCTCGCCTCGGCGAGGACTCTCGTGATTGAAGAGAATACCGTTGGAGGCATGGAGATTGTAGGCTTCACGGTAATTAGCAGTAAGCCAGTAAGCGAAGACCTTGGCGCAGCCATAGGGAGAGCGAGGGTGAAAGGGCGTTGTCTCACTTTGTGGCACTTCATGCACCTTGCCAAACATCTCAGAGGAGGAGGCCTGATAGAAACGCACATCCTGAGTCAGTCCCGATTCGCGGATGGCTTCGAGAAGGCGCACAGTGCTCAACCCCGTGACATCTCCGGTGTATTCTGGAATGTCAAAGGAGACACGCACATGGCTCTGGGCACCCAGATTATAAATCTCATCAGGCTTCAGATCATAGAGCAGTTTCGTCATCTGCGAAGAGTCGGCCAGATCGCCGTAATGGAGAAAAAGCCGCGTTCCGTTGATGTGGGGATCGCTGTAGAGATGATTGATTCGGCTGGTATTGAAGGTCGATGCGCGACGGATGATACCGTGGACTTCGTATCCCTTATCGAGCAGGAGTTCTGCGAGGTAGGAACCATCCTGGCCCGTGATGCCGGTAATGAGTGCTTTTTTCATGGCTGGTCAACATAGCAGATTTATAGCACTTGTCATTGGCTATCACGCCTATCTGGTTGACTAGGATACTGGGGCTAAGCAGGTGAAGTTCTCGCAACGGTAGAGTGCCGCCTTGCCATCAACGGGCTTCATGCCGGAAAACAAGGGATTCCGTTCGGATATCCATCGCTGCCCCTCACCACCATCAGCAAAGAGCAGTACCTGATCGGGATGGAATCCGGTGCGGGCAGTGGCTAGCAATGCCTTGGTATCGGGAGCGTCAGGAGTGCCTGCCACGACGATCTGCTGACCAGGTGTGAGTGAATATTGGAGGGCTGCTAAAAGCTGCGGCACGGCGGAGGGCATTCCATCTAAGGTGCGTGCAGAGAGAGCGAAAATTTGCTGCGCCTTTTTAGCAGCTTGCTCATCACCAAGCATTCGGGAGAAGCAGAGGAGGTTGAGCGCGGCCACGGAATTGGCTGAGGGTTCCGCTCCATCGTAATCTTCCTTCAGTCGTACCAGCAAATGAGGATCACCGGCAGGACTGCTAAAATACCCGCCGCTTGCCTGATCCCAGAAGAGTCGATCCATGATGGTCTGTAATTCAGTAGCCCATTTTAGCCATCGAATCGCATTGCTCTGTTCACAACTTGCCTCATAGAGATCAAGGAGACCTTGAATGAGAAACGCGTAATCCTCAGCAAAGCCGGTCTCTAGTAATTTGCCAGCTCTCCAGCTCCTCCTCAGCTCGCCGGATCTGGCATCGGTGAGATGATCTCGGAGAAACGACGCTGCGGTTTTTGCTATCTCCAGATAATTGGAATCTTGGAAAGCTGCTCCAGCCTTTGCCAAAGCTGAAATCATCAGACCGTTCCAAGCGCAGAGAATCTTGTCATCACGGTGTGGACGCGGGCGTTGATTGCGAAGGTCAAAAAGAATCTTCCGTGATCGCGCCAGCGACTCTGCCACAGCATCCACGGGAATTCCGAGTCGCGCAGCGGTTCCCTCCATCGTGCGTTGCTCCATGAGCACATTCTTACCTGTCAGCTCTCCATGCGGATCACTTGAAGGCGGGACATTACCGTGCGGACGCACTCCATAATGCTCGCAGAAGAGAGCTGCATCTCCTGACTCTAAGGCAGTCTCAATCTCTTCCAGAGTCCAGACAAAGAAGGCTCCTTCGGCGTGCTCCTGCGAACCATGTTCTAGCAGGCTATCGGCATCCTCAGCGGAATAAAATCCTCCCTGCGGGGCTGTCATTTCCAGCTGCACATAGTCGAGAATATCACGCACAGTTGCTGCATATTCTTCGCGCCCCGTCACCTGCCAAGCCTCCAGATAGGCCACGGCGAGCTGGGCCTGATCGTAGAGCATTTTCTCAAAATGCGGCACGAGCCACTCGCGATCCACGGAGTAGCGATGAAAGCCGCCACCAAGATGATCGTGAATGCCACCCTGTGCCATCCGATCAAGGGTGCCTAGTACGAGGGGGAGGAATTTTTGATCATTGATGGAGTGCCTTATCAAAAAATAAAGCACCGAGGGGCGAGGGAATTTCGGAGCCGAGCCAAACCCTCCCCACTGCTCATCGTAGATTCGTTGAAAATATTCTGCCGCTTGCATTAGCGATCCTTTGGCATCTGCTGCTGCCTCCTCCTCGACCTTTGCGCTTGCTTGCAATGCGGCCAGCGACCGTGCCGCCTCGCGCTCCACATTCTCGCGATTCTCCCGCCACACCTGTGCGATCTGAGAAAGAATCGAAGGAAATCCCGCACGGCCATGTTGATTCTCAGGAGGGAAATAGGTGCCACCAAAGAACGGTTTCAACTCCGGTGTCAGCCAGACGCTCATCGGCCAGCCACCGCTTCCCGTGAGTGCCTGTACAAAGGCCATGTAGAGACGATCAACATCAGGGCGTTCCTCACGATCAACCTTCACGCAGATAAAGTGGTCATTCATCAGTCGAGCAATCTCAGGATTCTCAAACGACTCATGCGCCATGACATGACACCAGTGACAGGTCGAATAACCGATAGAGAGAAAGATCGGCTTTTGCTCTTCGCGTGCCCGCGCAAAGGCCACCTCACCCCACGGATACCACTCCACGGGATTTTCCGCATGTTGGAGCAAGTAGGGGGAAGTGCAGGAGGCGAGGGAATTCATTGGTGATAGGCTGTTAGACTATTGGTTTGTTGGGCTATTAGGTCAGAGGCTCAGTTTGATCGCTTGCCCCGTTTTATACGCGCACGGACGCAGAGAAGGGATTATACCACAGAGCCCTTTATCCCAAGGAGATGAAAAGGCGGAGTTTAAATCAAAATAAGATCATCAAGAGCACTCAGCTCTTTCGTTTACTTGGAGTCGTAGATGGAAACTTTTTTCTCTTTCTCGACAAAAAACATCATAATTTTACCCTGATTTACTGCGTATTCAAACAGTTCGGGACTTTCGATGAGCGATTGAATTGCGAAGCGGTTCTGGGTCTTTTCTGCTATTCGGAACAACATAAAACCCCACAAGGCACACAACATAAACCAAGTGTAGTAATTATGAATCCAAAAATGCCCAACGCAATAACAGGTGAACGCAAAAAGTAGCCAACCGCTTATTGAATACATTTTCTCACTGAAGTAACAGAGTGAATAGACGGAAATGCGAGTAGCTGCGCACGCGACAACAATCCCTATCAGCAGCAACCAATTGTGTTCATGGAAAGCCCACAATGGAGCGAGTATAAAGGGCCCAACTGTGTAGAGCAAAACCAGGATATTGAAAATAGCCAGCCGTGCTCCTCGAAGTAACTCGCTAGGCTCACCATAAAGACACTTAAAACTCATTGTCCTATTCTGTATGCCAGTCACAAAGTCGCCATGAGTAATAATCTTGTTTGCCTGATCGACGCTAAACGTTTTCATTGCCTTCTCAAGTTCCTTCATCGGGTTGAACTCGCGGTTGCACGCGGGACACGCAGCCACTGCATTGGAGACCTCACTTGGAGCCTCAACATCCTGATTGCAGTGAGGACAGGAAATTTTCCCATTCGTGGAATTGCGGAATAGCTCAGCACTCTTCAGAATCTCATTAATTTCCCCTCTCAGGTCGGCTTCGTTTTTCATAGAAATGGATTACTCTGATGGCCTAATTTTGCAGTGTTACTATTCAAAAAAATCTGAGCCCTATCTCTTAGACATTCTACGAAATGCCCTATCAGATCATCCAGAGGGATTTTATCTTTCTTTTGCAGTTCATTCACCTGTCTCGCGCACTCTTCACAGTTTGATGCAAACCAAGGCTTCGGATAATCTACAACAATACCAACAAGATGATTCCCTTTGCAAATAGACGAAATGGCCTTTCCAAGCGTGTGCAACTGAGTGGCTGCCACGCACTCTATTCTATTGGCATCTTCGAATGTAATCTGTCCTAGGGTAGAAATATAATCCCTGATTGGATGTTCGGAGGCTCCTATCTTGGTTGGATAAAAAATAAAACAATGTTTAATGTTCATGACATTGATGAAGTAGTGGAGTCAATGCCCTAATTTATCGACTCGTGAATCCCCCCAGGCGCTATTCTTAAAAGAGAAATATAAAGTTGTTATGATTGTAATTGTCCCTATCGAGAGTACCACTGCTCTGTTTTTGTCATAATCGTCATGGCAAGATTCCCTAACGGCCTGAACTGGCCTGACTCCCACTATCAGGGAAGCAGCTTGAGCAACAGCCGGGAAACATAGTGCCACAGCCTTCAGCATAAAAACCTAAGCCGATGCCTACCCCAGCACATCCTGCGGAGTCTCACTCACGCGACTCTTCGGCGCGGGCAGTCCTAGTTTCTGATACGCCTTGGGCATGGCGACGCGGCCTTGCGGGGTGCGGGAGAGATACCCCTGCATGATGAGATACGGCTCGTGAACATCTTCGAGCGTTCCGGCCTCTTCACCCACGGCAACGGCGAGAGAATTCACGCCGACAGGGCCGCCGCCGAATTTATGAATGATGGCCTCAATGATCCGATGATCCATTTCGTCGAAGCCCTCGCTATCAATATCGAGCATCTCCAAGGCCTTTGACGCTGAGTCTTGGTTCACAATACCGTTGTTTCGAACTTGGGCAAAATCGCGCACCCAACGCAAAAGATTATTGGCGATTCGGGGAGTCCCTCGCGAACGGCGAGCAATCTCCATCGCTCCTCCCTCATCGATTTGCATCTCCAGCAGTCCCCCTGCGCGGAGGACAATTTTGCAGAGTTCCGGTGCCTCGTAGTAATCAAGACGGCAGTTCATTCCGAAGCGCGAACGCAGCGGCGAGCTGATCATTCCGGCTCTAGTCGTCGCGCCGATGAGGGTGAAACGGGCAAGGTTCAGGCGGACACTGCGGGCATTCGGCCCTTGGTCGATCATGATGTCGAGGCGGAAATCCTCCATTGCTGGATAGAGATATTCTTCGATAGCTGGTTGCAACCGATGGATCTCGTCGATGAAGAGCACTCCGCCACGAGGCATTGTCGTGAGAAGTCCTGCCAAATCTCCAGCCTTCTCAATCGTCGGCCCGCTTGTTGTCCGCACCTCAGACTCCATGGCATTGCCGAGGATATAGGCCAGTGTTGTTTTACCGAGTCCCGGAGGACCACTAAGCAAAATATGCTGGAGTGGTTCTTTGCGCTGGCGGGCAGCCTCCACCAGCAGCATCAGTCGCTCGATGGTGCGGGCTTGCCCTGCGAACTCCTCAAAGAGCGGTGGTCTGAGCGAAACATCAAAGGGCGTATCGGGAGCACCCGCGTCGAGGGCTTCGATGGAAAAATCGTCGTTGTTCATTTGGTCCCTCAAGAAAGAATTGCCTCTTCGAAATCAGTCAGTGCGGCACGGATGCCACGAGGATCCCGCAGCAGCGATGTACCAACGAGGGCCGCATGAAAGTGCTCCCGCACGGTCGTGATATTTCGAGCATCCAGACCACTCTCCGCGATGCGGATTGTTCCCTCGGGAAGGCGATTTACCAATTCGAAAGTTCCTAGGTTGATGCTGAAATCCTTATCTGAAAATCCTTTGGGGCCAAAACCCCGGAACCCTTCGGTCGTCTTAAACTTACGGCTATTGATTCCAACGATGCGAGCAGTGGGGGGCAGAGTGGCGATTTCCTCTTCATCATGCACTTCAAAGAGAGCCTCCATACCGAGTTCGAGCACCAGTTCGTGAAATCCTTTGAGTCGTGGCGCATCGAGCACGCTCGCCATCAGCAGGATCGCATCAGCACCGAAGGCGCGCGCCTCGCGGATCTGATATTCCCCGATGATGAAATCTTTTCGAAGAACGGGTTTGGAAACGCGATTTCGGATCTCACGAAGATCCTTCGGTTCGCCACCGAAATGGCGTTTATTCGTAAGCACAGAGAAAGCACGCACCACGGGGCTCTCTTCATAAGCAGAGACCGCTTCAATTACATTGCTGGAACGCATCAGCCCAATACTTGGTGAACGCAACTTGCGCTCTGCAATCAGTCCGAACTTATTTTCCAAGGCATCCGGCAACGATCGTACTGGTGGCGCATCGGCGATCATTCCACGCAGATCAGCCTCGGAAAGGCGGCGTTTGGCAAGAGCAACCTCCTCCTGCACATCAGCAAGAATTTGGTCAAGAATGGTGGGAGCGTCGGTGGAAGCCATAAGCAACTCCTTTTCTACTCGTTATTCCATTTCGCTCAACGAATCTCTTTTGCCCCACCAAGAGTAGCTATAGAATTTGCCCCAACCGATCTGCCTGATTCTTTGGATCATGAAAAATTATCTCCTCTTCTTTCTTCTTGCTCTCACTCTTTTCTGCGGCTGTCAGAGAGCTCCCTCAAACTCGTCTTCTACTCCTCAGCCGCCCTTGCCGCTAATCGTCGGCATGGATCTGGGTTACCCGCCGTTTGAGACGATTGATGCCCAAGGGAATCCGTCGGGAGTGAGTGTTGATCTCGCCCAAGCCTTGGGCGCGTCGCTGCACAGATCTATAAAGATCGAGAACATTCCTTTTACGGGACTGATCCCATCGCTTCTCACAGGGAAGATTGATCTCATTATTTCTTCCATGACCGATACGCTGGAGCGAGAGAAGACCATTGCTTTTTCCGATCCCTATCTCACCATTGGCCTCGCAGTCTTGGCAGGAAAAAAATCTGGTTTTACGAACACTCAGAACCTCGATCAGCCAGGACGCATTCTTGCCGTGCGCCAGGGAACAACAGGTCAGGTCTGGGCGCAGAGTCATCTCCAGCATACGCAAGTGCTCGTTCTCGATAAGGAATCATCCGCCGTTCTCGAAGTCATCCAGGGCAAGGCTGATGGCTTTCTCTACGATCAGATGAGCGTTTGGAAGAATCATGAAGAACATCCCGTCGAGACCGTGGCGTTGCTGACTCCGGTTCAGCGGGAGTCATGGGCTATTGGACTGCGTCCCAATGATGCAGAGCTGAGGGGGCAAGTTAATACCTTCCTCGCTGCCTTTCGGGCCTCGGGAGGATTTGAACATCTCGGTGATAAGTATTTGAAAGAGCAGAAAGAGTCTTTTGCCAAAGCCGGAATCCCGTTTTACTTTTAATCTTCCTCTATGTTCATCCCCGTTACATTTTCTCATCACATTTTATGAAAACCGCACTTCTCTTCTCCGGTCAGGGAGCCCAAGCCGTCGGTATGGGTAAGGATCTCGCTGCGAGCTATCCTGTCGCCGCTGATCTTTTTTCCAAAGCTGATACGATTCTCGGCTACTCCCTTTCGCAGATCGCCTTTGAAGGGCCAGCCGAGGAGCTGACCAAGACTTGTGTTTGCCAGCCTGCACTCTACACGCATGGACTTGCTGTTCTAGCCGTCCTGCGTGAGAAATTTCCCGAGCTCTCCTTCGATGCCGCAGCGGGACTCTCGCTCGGAGAATTCACCGCATATGCTGCTGCCGGATCGTTTGATTTTGATACAGGACTTCGCCTCGTGGATCAGCGCGCTCGGTTCATGCAGGAAGCCTGTGAGAGCACCGAGGGTGGTATGGCCGCGATCATTGGTGCCGATGAACAAGGGGTGCGAAGCCTTGCTGCTGCTGCTGATGTCGATGTGGCGAATTTTAATAGCCCTGGCCAGATTGTCATCTCCGGTGAAAAATCCAAGATCGCACTCGCCGTCGGCATGGCCAAGGAATTTGGGGCACGCAAGGCAGTTGAGCTGACCGTCGCGGGAGCCTTTCATTCACGCCTCATGGAGCCAGCCTATCAACGGCTCAGTACTGTCCTTGCAGAGACTCCAATCGTGATGCCCGCTGTTCCCGTTGTGAGCAATGTCGATGCCATTCCGGCAAAATCACCCAATGCTATCCGCAAATTTCTCGCCGATCAGGTCACAGGCTCTGTGGAATGGACGACCAGCATCGAATATATGATCGACCACCTCGGCATCACCCGCTTCTTGGAGCTTGGCCCAGGTGGTGTGATTGCTGGACTTGTCGGACGAATCCGTAAAGGCACCGAAGTCATCAGCATCTCAGATGCTGCTTCGCTGGAAGCAGCACTCATTGTATTACAAGGCTAGCTTTCCTGAGTTCCTGATTCAATTTTTTCAATGAGCCTATTCCTCGCCTTCGGAATGCCAGCTGCTCCAGAATGGATTTTTATCTCCATTCTCGCGTTGGTGCTTTTTGGCCCGAAGAAGCTTCCCGAACTGGCCCGAGGTCTCGGCAAGGCACTTGGTGAATTACAGAAAGCCAAAGAAGATTTTCATCGCGAAATCACCGGAGTTCCACCGCTGCCAAAAATTCAGCCGCCTGAGGGATTGCAGCAGGTTGTCTATTCGCCGCCGCCAAGTCTTCCTGAATCAACTCCTGTGACACCAATTCTTGAAGCATCTTCACCGACTCCGACGATCACGCAAGAAGAGAAGAAAGTCGCCTCAGGCGATGCACCTGCTTAAAGCGTTCCCATATCGATGACGAAGCGGTATTTGACATCACTCTTGAGCATCCGAGCATAGGCTTCATTGATCCCTGCTATCGGGATGACTTCCACATCACTTGTGATGCCGTGTTCGGCACAGTAATCGAGCATTTCCTGAGTCTCGGGAAGCCCTCCAACCAAGGAACCTGCAATCCGCTTACGCCCCATAATCAGGCTGTGAGCATGAACCGCCGCCGTCTCAGGAGGAACCCCGACGAGGCAGAGAACTCCGTCGCGTTTCAGAAGATCAATGTATGCAGCGAGATCATGCGGTGCGGAAACGGTATCGAGAATGAAATCAAAGGAGCCTGCCCCAGAAGCCATCTGCTCCTCTGAGGTGGATAGAATCACCTCGTCAGCACCGAGGCGTTTGGCATCGGCGATTTTTCCCTCGGAAGTTGTGAAACAGACCACATGGGCACCGAATGAATGGGCGAATTTCAGGGCCATGTGACCGAGTCCGCCAAGACCGACGACACCAACTTTCTGACCAGGGCCGACTTTCCAATGACGAAGTGGCGAATAGGTCGTGATTCCTGCACAGAGCAATGGAGCGGCTGAGGCTGGATCAAGCTTCTCAGATACCTTGAGCACGAAGCGATCATCAACGACGATTTGATTCGAATAACCACCGTAGTTGGGAGTAACGCCATCGCGTGCGAGACTACCGTAGGTTGCAGTAAAATGATCTTCGCAATATTGTTCCAGTCCTTCATTGCAGTTCGAACAGGTGCGGCAGGAATCGACAAAACAGCCGACTCCGACGCGATCTCCGGGAGCGAATTTTGTCACTGCCGAGCCGACTTGCTTCACAAGGCCGATAATCTCATGCCCCGGCACCATCGGATAGATTGCGCCACCCCATTCATCGCGCGACATATGAATGTCCGTGTGGCAGACCCCACAATGGGTGATCTCCAGATGCACATCGTGCGGGCCAGGGTTTCGACGCTCAAAATCAAACGGAGCGATGGGAGAAGTGGCACTTTGGGCGGCGTAGCCTTTGGTTGGAAGCATGGAATAAGAATAGGGATGAAAGCGGAAACTTGAAACTTGAAAGAAAATTAATACCCGTCTTCTTGAAATCAAGCTCTCTCGTACTGATAGCCAGACCTTCAGGTCTCAGCTTTCATCCTTTTCTGAATCTCAATTCCCTTCGTGGTGGGAAACATCCCGCGTCTCGAAGCGGGTGAATTCACTCAAGAAGGTCAGCGGAATTTCGCCCGTCGGGCCATTTCGTTGCTTGGCGATAATCAATGCTGCTTCGCCCGCCTTTTCCGCTTTCTCTTCCTCATCCTTGGCGTAATAGGCTGAGCGGTAGAGGAGGCCGACGACATCCGCGTCTTGTTCGATAGAGCCGGATTCGCGAAGATCAGAGATGCGGGGTTTGCCATCGCCGCGTTTCTCAGACTCACGATTGAGCTGAGCGAGCACGATGATTGGAATGCTGAGTTCCTTGGCAAGGGCCTTGATGCCGCCGGAGATTTCGGCGATTTCGATTTGACGATTTTCCTGTGCGCGCTTCGAGGGAGATTTGAGTAACTGAAGATAGTCGATGACGATGAGTCCCAATCCATGACGATCCATGAGGCGACGGGCCTTGGCGCGAAGTTCCAGAATACTCAGCCCAGCAGTGTCGTCGATGTACATTTTGCTTTTGGCAAAGGCATCCGCCGCAGTCGCTAGGTGGTTCATATCTCCCTTACCGAGAAAGCCGTTGCGGATGTTCTGAAGATTGACCCGAGCGCGGGAGCAGAGAAGTCGCTGAACAAGCTGCTGAGAACTCATTTCCAGACTGAAGACCCCGACCGGCTTATTGTGATCGACCGCAACATGTTCAGCGATATTCATCGCAAAGGCGGTCTTTCCCATGGAGGGGCGTGCGGCGATGACGATCATTTCACTTTCGTGAAGGCCGCTGGTCATATCATCAAATACTTTGTATCCGGTTGAGACTCCCGTGACTTGCCCTTTATTTTTGTGGAGCTTGTCGATCGCATCAATGGCCTTGTAGACATGATCCTTGATGTCGGGAAGTTTCTCGTTAATACGCTTTTCACTGACCGTGAAAATCTGCTTCTCCACATCGTCAATCAAGGTTTTCACATCTCCTTGTTCCTCATAGCAGCGAGCTGCCGAGGTGGTGCAAACCGAGATCATCTGTCGCAAGAGATACTTCTCTTTAACGATATCGAGATAATATTCGGCATTGGCCGCCGTTGGGAGAAAGGTCTGGAGATTTGCTAAAACTGCAGGGCCGCCAATCTGATCCAGGAGCTTCTGATCAGCTAGTGCTTGTGTTACCGTGACGAGATCAATCGGTTTGGATTCATTCCAGAGAGTGAGCAATACGGTAAAGATCGTGCCGTGTGCAGGATGATGAAAATGAGTCTCATGGACACCTTTTTCAATGACATCCAAGAGCGTATCTTTGGGAGAGAGAAGGATCGAGGAGAGGACGCCCATCTCGGCATCCAGACTTGCTGGAAGGGGACGATAGGCCTCAGGGAGTCGCTGACCTCCAGTGAAACGCGTCGAGGAATCCTCCGTGGCACGGCTTTTCCTTGGGCTCTTGCCTGTGGAAGAAGGCGCACTCGAACTCAAGGCGGAGCCGTCCTTGGGACTCTCGGCCATGCTGGGGATTCCTCAGGTGAGAAGCCTAAGCCCCTTTTTTAGGAGGCTGAAGCTTCGGAACTCTCGCTGGATTTGCGACGAGGACGGCGGGTGCCTTCCTCTTCCTCTTCGGGCTGTTCGACCTTAGGAGCGGCTGCAATTTCGATACGAAGAGTTGCAGTGACTTCAGAGTGAATCTTAACAGCGATCTGATGTTCCCCACTCTCCTTGATCGGACGATCAAGAACGATGGAGTGCTTTGGAAGAACGAGATCCTGAATCTCTTCGACAAGGCGGGCTAGCAGATCAGCAGCTGTGATGGAACCGAAGGCTTTGCCGGTCTCGCCGGTTTCGAGCTTCATTGTGAGACGGAGCTTGTTGATCTTGGCGGCAATGGCCTCGGCTTCATTGATCTCGCGGGCTTCGCGTTCGGCGCGCTTCACTTTGAGATGATTGATCTTGCGCAGAGAGGCAGGAGTGACCTCAAGGGCCTTGCCTCCGGGGATCAGAAAATTGCGTGCGTAGCCGGCGCGAACCTTGACGATATCGGCTTCGGCTCCCAGTGAGGGAACGGCTTCGGTGAGGATAACTTGTGAAGTGGCCATGGAAAAGAACCCGGTTGGTTTTGACAGCGGGGTAGGTGAGAATAGGCAAATTTTCTCCTGCGTCAATAAAAGAAGGTAAATTCATCATCCCGCTTCCCTTTTTGATGAGGCGGTTCTAAATTCCCTGGTCTGTGAGCTACCGCGTCTTTGCCAGAAAATACCGACCGCAACGATTTGAAGAGGTCGTCGGTCAGGAGCATATCACCCGCACCCTGCAAAATGCGATCACGGGACACCGTCTCGCGCAGGCTTATCTCTTCGTTGGTCCTCGCGGCGTGGGGAAGACCTCGACGGCTCGTATTCTGGCTAAGGCCCTGAACTGCCAATCAAGCAAGGATGGCCCGACGGATAATCCGTGTGGGATTTGCGATGCCTGCGTCGAGATCGCCGAAGGGCGCAGCCTTGATGTGATGGAGATCGACGGTGCTAGCAATAATAGCGTCGAGAGCATTCGTACTCTTCGGGAAAATGCTGCCTACGCACCAGCTCGTGGCCCCTACAAAGTCTATCTCATCGATGAGGTTCATATGCTTACGACGGCAGCCTTTAATGCGCTGCTCAAGACGCTGGAAGAGCCACCCGAGCATGTGAAATTTCTCTTTGCCACGACCGAGGCGCAGAAAGTTCCTGCAACGATTCTGAGCCGCTGTCAGCGTTTCGATCTCCGCCGACTGACACCGGAGCTCATCGCCGGGCACCTGCTTTTCATTGCCAAGAGCGAAGAGATTGCACTCGATCCTGCAGCAGCCGATGCCATTGCCCGTGGGGCTGATGGAGCCTTGCGCGATGCTGAATCGATGCTTGATCAGGTGGTGGCTTTCTGCGGCACGACCATCAATGCAGCAGATGTGCATCAGGTTTTTGGATTCACCTCACGAGAGACTATTCTTCAGCTCGGTCAGGCCTTGCTAGATCGAGACACAACGACCGCACTGGCCCTAGTGAAAGTCCAGAGCGAAGCCGGCAAGGATCTCTCCCGTCTGCTTTCTGAACTTGTGGGATTGCTCCGTGATATTCTCATTTCGAAAGTCCACCCTCCCGAGACGGCAACTTCGGAATCAGAGCTTGGCCAGAGTATTGCGAGAGAAAAACTGCTGCTGCTGCTCGATCACTTCGGGGAGGCCGAGGGACGGCTCCGCTGGACAAGCGACAAGAAACTCCAGCTCGATGTCGCTCTCATCAAAGGGGTGCATCTCTTGGAAGAGACCAGCCTCAACGATGTGCTTGAGGTTCTCACGGCCCTTCGTGGAGGGAAATCGCTGCCGCAGCTTCCCAATCTTCCTCAATCACCCAAGTCGCCGGCCCGACAAGTGCAACCGGCGCAACCGGTGGAAACGGTGAGCGTTGAAAAAGCTTCCCCGCCCGCAATCAAAATTGCACCAGTGCCAGAGCCGCTTCCTCCACCCGCGTCTCTTCCTGCTTCGGCACAGATCCCCGAGCTTCCATCTCCCAATTCCTCCGATCCGTGGCACGATCTTGCGATGGAGCTGGCCAGCGATTCACCTCTGAAGTTTGGCTGGCTGGAGGATAGCCGTTTTATAGAACGCACAGGGAATACCATCGTTGTTGAATTTCCACCTTCCGTGGAGCCCAAGACGCAATCCCTCTTCTGGCCACAAGCCGCGAAAAAGATCGAAGAGCTTCTCACCGCAAAATTTGGAGCCAAAATGACGCTCGAAAGTCGCTTCACTGGCGAGGAGCCGCCCACTCCGCCTGAGCCAGAGCTGATGACGCAACAGGAGCCTCCTTCTAAAGCTCTTGCCAAACCGGCTCCGTCCACACAGAAATCAAATGCTGCTTCCACCCCCGATCCTGCTTTTCCTGTGATCTCGCCGGAGGAGCTGGAGGAATTCAAAAACGACCCTCTGATTAAAAAAGCTCTGGAGATTTTCCAGGCGGAGATTCTTATTTCACCACCAACCACTGCTTAACACCAAAGACCTAAAATTATGAATATTGCCAAGATGATGAGTGCTGCCGCTAGCGCGCAGAAGAAGATGACTAAGATCCAGGAAGACCTTGCTCAGCGCGAGATCGAGGCCTCCTCTGGTGGTGGAAAAGTCACGGTCAGAGTCACGGGTGCAGGAGATATTCTCTCGATCAAGATTTCTCCCGAAGTGGTCTCCGCTGATGATGTCGAGTTGCTCGAAGATCTCGTCCTGAGTGCTGTCCGTCAGGCGACAGGTGATGCAAAGAAAATCGCTTCCGATGAAATGGGGAAACTGACCGCCGGGCTTGGCATTCCAGGTCTCCCGTTCTGAGTCAATTTTACAACTCCACCGGATCGCCGAATTCTATCTGAAGATTGCGGGCGAGGCGGATGAGCTCTGGGGCGGGATGCTTCTTCTTTCCGATTACCAGATTGAGATCAATCATCGTGGTGCGTCCTTTGGAGAGAGCGGTCATGCAGCCAGTTTCCTGGGCGAGCAATCCGAGCACTGCCATTTCGCCAAAACGGGAGCCGAGCATTCGGTCAAACTGCGTTGGGCTGCCCCCTCGCTGGACATGACCGAGGACAGTTTCGCGAACTTCCTGATTAAATTCCTTGCCTCCATTGGCCTCCTTCATCCGACTGATAAATGTGGCTGAGTTACAAACTCCCTCAGCCAGGACGATAATGGAATTGTCGCGGGTTTTCTGATAGCGTTGATCCAGCAAGGCAACGATGCGCTCCATATTGTAGAAATATTCGGGAATGACGGCGACTTCCGCCCCGCAACTGATGGCTGTCGTCAGAGCCAAGTAGCCGGAATTACGCCCCATCACCTCGATCAGGAAGCAGCGACGGTGGGATCGTGCAGTATCTCTAATCCGGTCGATCAGCTCCATAATCGTATTTGCGGCGGTATCGACTCCGATAGCCATCTCTGTACCTGCCATATCATTGTCAATACTGGCGGGAATCCCGACCACGGGCATTCCACGAAGGGCAAGCTCCCTTGCTCCGGTGAGTGAGCCATCACCGCCGATGACCACCAGACCATGGATTCCGGTTTCCTGAAGCTTGGCCCGCGCGATATCGACTCCCTCAGGGGTATACATCCGCTTGCAGCGGCTTGATTGCAAAATTGTCCCACCTCGATCAATCATGCCTGGAGGGAGCGGTGCCGTCAGTTTGGTAAAGTCTGCGTCAAAAATTCCGTCATATCCGTTGTTGATGCCTAGCACATGGCAGCCATGCTGGAGAGCCGTCCTGACAACAGCACGGATGGCAGGATTCATACCCGGAGCGTCGCCGCCGGAAGTCAAAACACCGATAGTTTTCATAATTGGCAAGAGGTTCTACAGGTGCAAAGATCGTTCATGTTTGCCAAGAATAAAAAAAAATCAAAAAAAGAGAATTTTATTTGAACGAACGCATAGGTCACGGGTCTGACCATATAGGTTTATGTTGGGAGCGGGCCACCTCGTACCGGTTTCATGGTTTTTTCCGGAACGATCACGGTGGCCCGCTTTTTTTCCTGCAGCGATAATTTTAAGGTCAATCATCGCTCCATTAGGAATTCGGATGAAAAGTGGCTCTTGCCTCGGAAGGGAGGCTCAGATAGCTCATTGGTTCGCGAATAACCGCGATACCATGTCTGAGACCATACTATTGATTGAAGATGAGGAGGATGTTCTGGATTTGATCCGTTACCATCTCAAGCGCGTTCAACTGCGTGTCCTGAGTGCCACCGATGGTGCGGAGGGGTTGGCATTAGCTCTCGAACATCGCCCCGATGCCATCGTACTCGATATCATGATGCCTAAGCTCAACGGGTTTGAAGTGGCAAAGCGGCTCAAGGCCGATCTGCGCACCGAGCCGATTCCCATTCTCTTTCTCAGTGCCAAGGGAGAATCGGAGAGCCGTATCAAGGGATTGGAACTCGGTGCGGACGATTATTTACCCAAGCCATTCAGTCCACGGGAGCTCGTGCTACGAATTCAATCCCTGCTCCGGCGTACTCGCTCCACGGCACTCCCGGAGACAATCGAGTCGGGGCCTTTTCTTCTTGATCGATCCTCACTCAAAGTGACGCTCAATGGGACGCGTCTCGAACTCACCGCGACGGAATTCAAAATTCTCTCCGTGCTTGTTGCCAAGCAGGGGGCCATTCAGACGCGTGATGAGTTGCTCAAAGAAGTCTGGGGATACAGCAGCTTTACCGATACCCGCACCGTCGATACACATGTCCGCCGGCTGCGTGAGAAATTTGGCAAGGACTACATGCTGCTCCAGACAGTTCGAGGAGAAGGGTACCGCATCGTGATGCCCGAGAGCGAGACGCCTTAGCAATGGATTTGACCATCGGAGGATTGATTGCGGCTCTACTTATTTGGGGCATTTTTCGCTGGGTTATTTTGCCCATCCAGGAGCTTTTTCTGGAGCTTCGCAGAATCGCTGCCGGGGATTATAGACCTGTTATTTTAAGGGGAATTCCCCGTTTCTTCCAACGCGCCGCTTCCAATTTGCGCATCACTGCGGAGACGCTGGCCAAGCAGAAGGCACTGCTCGAAGAGGAGGAATTCAGCCTTTCGATGATTCTCGGCGGTATGGCCGAGGGAGTGGTCATTACGGGAACCGACCTCAGAATTCGGCTTGTGAACAAAGCCGCTGCGGGAATGTTGCACCTGGAAAATGAAACGCAGGGGCTTCGACTTCAAGAGGTCTTTGTCAACCACGAGCTTCAAAATATCGCCCAGAAAACCATCGTCACCGGAGTGCAACAGCGCGGAGAACTGACGCTGGGAATTCCAGGGCAACGGGATCGTCTCCATCTCGTAGTCACATCCTCGATGTTGAAGATGAAGGAAACTTCCAATGCCCTGCTGCTTGTTCTCCATGATGTCACGCAGCTGCGGGAACTCGAAGCTGTCAGGCGGGAATTTATGGCCAATGTTTCGCATGAATTCCGTACCCCTCTTTCCGTCATTAATGGCTACCTCGAAACACTCGAAGAGGAGGGTCTCAGTGGTGAGATGTTTCACAAATCCCTCTCCGTCATGCGCCGTCATGCAGAACGGCTTAATCTCCTGCTCGAAGATTTGCTCACCATCAGCCGCATGGAGGAAAAGGCCGTCCGACTTGATTCGGCACCGACGGATCTTGTTCCACTTCTCCGAGGCATCATTGAGCAGATGGAGCGGGAGATCGAGGCGCGAGGCGTTGATTTTCGGTTTTTATCACAGAATAATCTGCCGCTTGTACCGCTTGATGCCTATAGGATCGAACAAGCCTTCTCCAACCTTCTTGCCAACGCCTTGCGCCACGGAAAGTCTGTGGGTGGCTGCGTTGAGCTCGCACTCTCCCTTGAGGGGGAGGAAATTGCAATCAGCTTTAAGGACAACGGCCCCGGAATTCCCTTCAAAGATCAGGAGCATATCTTCGAGCGATTCTACCGCGTCGGAGGAGACAGAGCACGGAATACAGGAGGAACCGGCCTCGGTCTCTCCATTGTCAAACATGTCGTGCAGGCCCATGATGGGCGTATCACCGTGGAGAGCAAACCGGGCTACGGATCAACCTTTACGATTTTCCTGAGCATCGGGAAAATAAATAATAAACCTGAACTCTAACGCTAAAACTGCCTCTCTCTTCCGTTGACAATCGGCGGCTCTCAGCGGAAATTCATCTTGCTCACGCTGCCAGATAATCCTGAAAGATTACGGAGAATCGGTTTGGGTAAAACTGCTTTGAGCATCCATCCCACCGCCATCATCAGCCCCAAGGCCCTCTTGGGGGAATCCATTTCCGTCGGCCCCTACGCCATTATAGGCGATGATGTGAAGATCGGGGATAACTGCACGATTCAGGCTCATGCAGTCCTTACGGATCGTGTGACTTTGGGAGCGCGCAATCTCGTCGGTTATGGGGCCGTGATTGGCTCTGCGCCGCAGGACTTCGGACATAGCGGCGCGACACGGAGCGAAGTCATCATTGGCGATGACAATATCTTTCGAGAATATGTCACCATCCACCGTGGCACCGCTGAGGGATCAGCGACTAAAGTCGGCAATGGAAATATGCTCATGGCAGGTGTTCACCTAGGTCACAATAGCAGTGTCGGGAACCGCACAGTGATCGCGAATAACTGCCTCCTGGCTGGCTATGTTGAAGTCGGAGATGATGTGGTGCTTGGCGGCGGGGCGGTTTTCCATCAGTTCCTGCGCGTCGGCGCCATGTGCATGATCCGTGGTGGCACCGCCTGGAGCAAAGACATCCCTCCCTACACCGTGGGAGTCATCATCAATGTCGTCTGTGGCATCAATGCTGTTGGAATGCGTCGCAAGGGAATCGGAAGCGCAGCACGAGCCGATGTTAAGCGCGCCTATAATCTTCTTTACCGAAGCGGTCTGAATGTCGAACAGGCCATCCAGCAAGCTCGAACGATTAAATGGAGCGAACAGGCTCAGCTCTTCATTGATTTCATCAGCCACCGCACCAAACGCGGTCTTTGCAGCTCAAAGGGGAATGAAATGGGAAAAGAGCGGGGGAACAGCGACGATCAGGCAGAGACGGGGGAGTAGTGCTCGCATTCCGAATACTCCATCAGATGCACGGCGATGAGGTCTTCGAGTTCGGCGAGGGAGGCAACGCTTGAGAGGTGTCCACGCAAGGGACGCGCACCTGGCAATCCGCGTGTGTAGGCCATGAGGCGGGAGCGCATCCCCTGCATGGCGATGCGTTCCTCGCCACGATGCACGACTTCTTCAGCACAATGTCGTCGCACGAGATCCCAGCGATCTTGGAGTGTCGGAGGGGTGTAGGGTGTTCCTGTAAAAGCTGCCGAGATCTCGGTGAAGATCCAGGGATTGGCCATCGCTGCTCTTCCTATCATGAGTCCTGCAACGCCCGTTTCTCGGCGTAATAAAGCTGTCGCACCATCGGTGATGTCTCCATTCCCAATTACAGGGATCATAACCGCTGCGGCCACCGAGGCAATCACCTCCCAGTTGGCAGTTCCAGAGTATCCCTGCGCCCGCGTGCGACCATGCACAGCGATGCGACGGATTCCAGTAGCTTCCAAAATACGAGCCGTCTCTACGGCATTCACCGAGCGATCATCCCAGCCGATGCGGATCTTTGCCGTAACAGGCAGCGGAGCGCAGGCTTTGACCACAGCTGAAGCGACACGCTCGAGCTGAGGGCAATCGCGCAGGAGCGAGGAGCCACCATGTCGGCAGACGACTTTATTCACCGGACAGCCGAAGTTAATGTCGATGAAATCGGGATTCACCCACTCAATGACTTGCTTGGCGGCTTCGGCAAGCCGTTCTGGATCACCTCCGAAAAGTTGCACTCCCATCGGGCGTTCGCTCACGGTGAATTCGACAAAGCCACGCGTCCTTGCATTGCGATGCATGATCCCATCAGCGGAGACAAATTCGGTCGTGAGAATATCAGCCCCTTTTTCCCTGCAAATGCGGCGGAAAATGGAATTCGTCACTCCGGCCATCGGAGCCAGAAAGAGTGGAAACGCCGCCCCGTTCATAGCCACCATGAGCCTTTTAGATTGCTGATTCTGTGGCTGCTTCCGAGGTGGGGGCAGGAGCAGCAGATGCGATACCAGTCATTCCCGAGAGAAGTGACGAGACCTCTTCCTGCACGGCGACGAGATCGGAGAGGGAGAGCTGCGGATCTTCGATCACGAAGGTCTCTCCTGTAACGGCGCGCTCGTAGATGAGCATCCCTTTTTCCGGTGAAGGCTGTGGGCGGAGGATGCGCTTGCGCTCCAACATCACAGCGAGGAGGTAACGGGTATTGCGATGTGCTGGATCGCTGCTCTCCATGAGCTGGCGGAGCATTCCCTCTGCATCATCACGACGGAGGGTCTCGGGTGCAGGAGGAGGGGGAAGTTCAAACTTGGAACGCCAAGAGGAAAAAATCGCCTCTGCCGCCGGATCTGCTGCGCGGGCATTCCAGGCTTCTTCGCTCAGATCGAGACGGCGGAATCCCCCCGCATCACGGAAGAGTGCGGTGTAAAAAATCTCCCCTTCGGTAAAAGGCCGTCCCGTTGCGTCACACGCCTCGGATCGGGATTTGATATTCCAGTCTTGCTGCATCGGAGGAATCTACTCGCCTCTTAAAGTCCCGGCAATCGGAACTTGGGCAGCTCGCGCCCCGAGGCTTTGATCCAAAAAAGGTAAACACCAATGGAGAGAAAAATCAGATTTGGCCCCCATGCCGCGATCCAGGCAGGGATGCGATCTCCTGTGCCAAGAGCCAGGAAGAGGCTGCTCGAAAAGAGAAGTCCTGCGAAGAGTAGAATCGCCGTGCCAACGCCGCCCATGATTCCTTGTCGTCCGATGACGACTCCCAGCGGCCCTGCCAGAAAGATCACAATCAGACAGACCCAGGGAAGGGCGAGGCGGTAATACCAGTGCGTGAGAAAAGGGGCCAGACGAGTCTGGGGAAACTCGGCGTTGTAGCGGAGATAATTTGTGAGTTCGGGAAGCCCCAGAAACTCGGCATTCATTTTGGAACTGGCGATTTTCCACGGAGTCTCATGCCAGCCATGAATCTCCATACGAGGGAGCGACAGCGTGGTGAGAAGATTTCCCTCCCCATCGACCGTCACATGGCGGGCATCATCGAGCACCCATGTCTTCGTGGCTGGAATGTAATAGGCATCCTTACCATACCAAGTCTCGGTGACAACCCCCGTCGGATCTTGCTGAATGATCTCCACGCGTGTCACTCGCGAAGATTCAGGGTCGAGCCAGGAGAGGAACCAGATCCGTCGATCCTCACGATTGCGGTAGAGATGACTAATGAGACCTTTGTTATTGGTTTTCCCAGTCTTGATCTCTTCTTTCAGGGCATCACGGATCGATCCTGCCTGCGGGGCGAGTTGAAAATTTAGAACGGCCAGCAAGGCAGTCATCAGCAGTCCGACTAAAACCAAGGGGAGAAAAATTCGATAGAGACTCACCCCCGCTGTCAGCATGGAGATGATCTCGTTGCGCCGCGACATCTGGGTCAGCGTGTAGAGGAGTGCCAGAAGGAGTCCCACAGGAACGCTCATGACGATCACATTCGGAATCTGAAGCAGATAAAAACGGGCAATGAGAAAAAAAGTGGCGTGCCCCGAGAGAAAGTCAGGCAGATTGGTACTCAAATCCCAAATGAGCCAGACAGAGATAAATCCGCTGACGCAGTAGAAAAATGGAGTCAAAAATTTTTGAAGAAGATACCGGTCGAGAATCGTCATGGAAGTCGCCGGCAGAAACCCGTTGCAGGAGGCCGGAAAGAACGAGATTCTGACTCCTCACCACCATTTTCTGCAACCGCAATCACCCCACATTCTTTCCGATTCTGATTCCATGATTTCCCTAAACGAGGATTTTCACGAAGGCACTCCCGTCATCGGCGGGGAATTTGCCCGTGAAATCGAGACCCTCTTTGGGCCTAAGGGGTGTCTTGCTTCCTTGAAGGATTTTGAATGGCGTGCCGAGCAGCAGCGTATGGCAACAGCCGTTGCCGCAGCCCTAGAAGAGCGCGCACATCTTGTCGTCGAGGCCGGCACCGGCATTGGCAAGTCGCTTGCCTATCTCATTCCGGCGATCCTTCATGCTCAGAGAACGGGGCGCAAAGCCCTCATCAGTACCCATACGATCAATCTGCAAGAGCAGCTTCTTTACAAAGATATTCCTCTCGTGCGCGCTCTGCTGAAGATGGAGTTTGAAGCCGTCCTGCTCAAAGGCCGTCAGAACTACATCTGCCCGACACGCCTGGCGAGGGCCCTGAATCAGGGAGCTGATCTCTTCACCACGGAGGAACGCCCCGATCTGGAACGCATCAAAGAATGGGCGGCCTCGACCTCGGAAGGTTCGCTCAGCGACCTCCCCTTTGAGCCGCCGCAACAACTCTGGGCGCAGGTTTGCAGTGAGCAACATCTCTGCACGCCCAAGACCTGTGGGCGCGACTCAGGCTGCTTCTATCAGGCTGCACGACGGCGCGCTCAGTCAGCTCAGATCATTGTTCTCAATCACACGCTTTTCTTCACGCTGCTTGGCGATCCCGAGGAGGGGGGGATAGGGTATCTTTTCCCCGATGATTTCGTGATCTTCGATGAAGCCCATACGGTCGAGCAGGTGGCTTCACGGCATCTCGGTTTTAGCCTTTCCCAATACGGACTCCGTCAGTCAATCCAGCGGCTCTACAATCCTCGCACGCGCAAGGGACTCTTCCAGCAGGCGCGGCATACAGAAGCGATCGCTGCCGCCGTCAAGCTGATGCCTGAGATTGATCATTTCTTTGATGCAATCGCCGGGGCCTGTACCTTCAAGCAGGGAAAAGAATGCCGCATTCGCGCGGATCAGTCAGCCACATTGATCGAGGCCGTGGAGGAGAGTCCTCTAGCTGAAAGTATCGCCCGCCTTGCTGACTCGGCTGCACATGCTGCGGGCAAAACGGAGGATGAAGGATTGCAAGGTGAATTGAACGAGGTTGCCTCACGACTTAGGAGTGCGCGGGCGGGCCTTGCAGATTTCCTCTCGCAGAGCGAGCCGGGTCATGTCTATTGGGTGGAGCGGAGTGGACGGGCCTCAACCTGGCACAGCCTCCACGCCGCTCCCGTGGCGGTCGCTCCGCTGCTGGGAAGGTTACTTTTTCGTGAAGGAGGAACGGCCATCATGACCAGCGCGACCCTCTCAGTAGGCTCCTCAGAATTGAGCTATTTCAAGGGACGCGTCGGAGGAATGGAAGTTCCCTCGCTCCAGCTCGGCTCTCCTTTTGATTACGAACGCCAGATGCGCCTCCATCTCGTGCGAAAGATGCCCGAGCCGAGGGATGCCGGATATGAGGAAGCCCTTGCCACTTGGATCGAGCATTTCACGACCGAGAGTCAGGCGCGAGCCTTCGTTCTCTTCACCAGTCATCGCACGATGCAAGCCGTGGCGACGCGGATGGAAAAATTCTTCACCCGAAAAAAGTGGAACTTGATCGTGCAGGGCGGAGGTCTCTCTCGTTCCCGAATGATCGAGGCATTCCGAGAGGATGGAGAGAGTGTGCTCTTTGGCACCGATAGCTTCTGGACGGGAGTTGATCTACCCGGAGAGGCTCTCTCCAGTGTCATTATTACGCGCCTCCCTTTTGTCACCCCCGATCATCCGCTGACCGAGGCGAAGCTGGAGGAGATTCAATCTTCGGGCGGCGACCCCTTCCAGAGCTATTCACTCCCCGAGGCGATTCTCAAGCTCCGCCAAGGCATCGGGCGACTGATTCGCAATGCCACCGATACTGGCTCCATTGTCATCCTCGACAGCCGCATTCTCTCACGCCCCTACGGTAAAGCCTTCCTCCGCGCTCTTCCCAAATGCCCCGTGAAGATACATTGAAGAGGAGTGAAACCCGAAGAAGACGATGGCCGCTCTTACGGAATTTTATAAATTAGGCTGACGACGCGGCAGGCTCTTGCCTCATCCTCCATGCTGTAAAAATTCAGTTCCAGCGCCACGACAGGCTGCGCCCAGCGGTAAATGATGAGCGAATAGTTGGCTGTTTTAGGGACATCACTCTCTTCGGGATGCTCCTTCACTTTATTGACCATGAGCGTTCCAGCTCCATAACGCTCATCAATACGGCGGCGCGTCCGGTCAAAAAAATCAACCGCTTTGTCTCCATCCCATGCGACATTGTCATACTGTAACTCAACCTCTACGAGCCCTCGATCACGGAAAGTGAAGAGTGATTTTTTGAGCAAAGGATCACCCACGCCAAGCCCTTCGGCCTCAATCACGAGCTTGCCAGGAAGCTTTTCAGAACTCCCCAGCTCATGGGCCTTCACCGCAGCAATCATGTCATGGATTTTTTCGGGAGCATCTCCCCAGCTCAGAGTATACGGAATCTTGATCTCCCGCGGAGCTTCGGTCTGAGCAAAAGAGGGCGTAAGCAAGAAACAGCTTGCCGTAAGGAGGCAAGCAAGCTTGCTCCCAAGGCGAAGAAAATTCTGAAATCGAGAAGCAATCATGAGATTAAATTAGTGATTCCCTACAGCCTCTCGCGGCGAATGAAAAGTATCGGATGGTATTTCGAGCGTTCCTGCATCCAGCGGCACGAGCTGATCCAGCCCTGAGAGTGTGTACGATTCATTCCCTTCGAGACGATGTAGGATGAGTAATGCAGTTCCTTTGATGCTACCCGATCTAAGTTCGACAACCGGTTTCTCTCCCGGCCCTAGCGTCAGGGAGAAAAGTGGGAGTCCCTCCACCGCGACGACCACGGTATTTTCCTGAACTGTCGCACAGATATGCAGCAGCGGGCGTTTGAGCAGCAAGGCATCCGGAGCAGCGCGTACGACAATCTCATTTGGAGGCAGAAGTGCCGGAGGAGCTAAACGGTCTTCTAATCCTTCCTTGGGAAGCATCAGCCCAGGCCAGGATCGTTCCATGGAGGGCAGGGCAGATATTCCCACTGCTCCATGAACCAGTCCCCTCGCATGATAGGTTCCAGACGGCACTTCGACTCCTGCATTATCTTTCCCATCCCAATCTATCAGCAGTCCATTGAGTCCCGCAGGGATCGTAGAAAGGGCTGCATTATTTTCGAGAAGCCGAGTTAATACCCCATCAGGCAAAAAAATCCCGAGCGTCAACGGCCCCTCCATTTCTGGCAAGGCAAGCGTAAATCGGCAGATTCCTTGGGGAACTTCATCCTGAGCATGACATGGGAAACTTCCCAGAAGGAGGCAAAAGAGAACAAAAAGAAACCGCCTGCGTGTCGGTTCTTGTTGCCTTTGGGGTGCCTGATTCTTCATCGTGGAGGGATTGTTGACCATGCGCTTGATACTCCCCAAGAACTTTCGAGAATTCCTCTTCACTTTGATGCTTCTCTGTGCCCTGTCCTCCATTGCTCGAGGAGCACCGACAGCATTCACTACTGATGCCTCTATTAAGGCTGCCAGTGAGGAAATCGAGTTGCAGCATTACGATGCGGCACTCAAGGCACTGGGGCCTGCACTGGAGTCATCCCCTAACAATCCTGAAGTTCTCAATCTCCACGGAGCTATTCTGACGAAGCAGAAAAATTACGCCGCCGCTCTTCCCTGCTACCAAAAGGCACTTAAGGAATCCCCCAAGTTTTTTCCAGCAATTTACAATATCGGCGCCCTGCTGGCACTCCAAGAACGCTGGCCTGAAGCAATCACCTACTATCGCGATTTACTCATTGAGCAACCGAACAATGAACTGGTCGAATTCAAGCTCCTGCTTCTACTCATTCATGAGAATGCCGATCCTGAATTGCAGGCCAAGCTCTTTGCCACAGATCTCCCGACGGCAACTCCGGCATGGTATTATGCTCGTGCTGCGCGAAGTTTCAAAAAAGGTGATCCTGGCGAAGCAGCAAAATATCTTGAAGTGGCAAAAAACATCTATGGAGATCAGACCGAAATCTTTCAGCAAGAACTAGACGAAAGTGGTCTGAACAAGAAGTAACGCATACCATGTCCTCTCCCTCCCTCCTCGTCACCGGTGGTGCAGGTCTCATCGGCAGTGCCCTCATCCATGCTCTGAATCAACGCGGTCATGACGACATTCTTGTGACCGATGTGCTGGGTAAGGATGCCAAGTGGAAGAATCTCTCGCCGCTCCGCGTCGACGATTACCAGCAGGCCGATGCCTTCCTCGACCGACTCGAATGCGAACCCGAGAGCCTCGACTCGATCAAGACAATTTACCACTTGGGAGCCTGCTCTGCGACGACCGAAATGGATGCAGGGTATCTCATGGAGAATAATTTTGGTTATACCAAGGCTCTGGCCCAGTGGGCACTCCAACGCGGCATCCGCTTTGTCTATGCCAGCTCCGCCGCCACCTACGGCGATGGTGCACAAGGAATGGATGATGGCACGGATCATCTAGACACACTCCGTCCGCTCAATGCCTACGGCTACTCAAAGCACCTCTTCGACCTCCATGCACGGCGCAATGGTTGGCTCGATCAGATAGTCGGCATCAAATACTTCAATGTCTACGGCCCCAATGAAGGGCATAAGGGAGAGATGCGCAGCCTTGTTGCCAAGGCTTATGAGCAGATCTTGGAAACCGGCAAAGTCCGCCTCTTCCGCAGTCATCGCTCCGATTACAACGACGGTGAGCAGATGCGCGATTTCGTCTATGTGAAGGATGCCGTCGCCATGACCATCCATCTTGCCGAGACTCCTACGGCCAAAGGTCTCTTCAATATCGGCACCGGAACACCCCGCACCTGGATAGACCTGGCTACAGCTCTCTTTGCCGCGCTGGATCGAGAACCGCAGATCGATTTCATCGACATGCCCGATCACATCCGCAATCAGTATCAATACCACACCTGCGCCGATGTCTCGCGATTGCTGGCAACAGGCTGGTCTGCACCGCCGACAACGCTCGAAGCCGCCATCACCGACTATGTGAGAAACTATTTGGTTCCGGGGAAGCATCTGGGGGATGAGGTGGGGTGAAAACTGTGTGAGTATATCAATGAAATGATAAGTCGTTTTAAAATGTGTTTGGCATGAAGAAATGAGTACAAACATTGTTCAAAGATTGAACTCTGCAGAGATTAGCTTTATTGCTGCATTTCTTGGGGTTGTTGGTATAGGAATGGGAGCTATTATAGGTGCGGCTGCAAGTTTGCTAGTTACTTGGATTACTCGCCGCTCTGAAGAGCAAAGACATTATCGAGAAATGGGATTGCAGATTGCACTCGCTAAATTCAAACAGCATCAAGAATTGGCTCAGAATCTAGCTAATAGGAGTGGCAGAGTTGCTGAGATACCGCCTTTTAATCAATTCCTTTTGCACAGCATACGATTGATGGAAATAGTATCTGATCAACGACTCAATGCAGATCAGATTGCTTCGCGTTTATCCACTCTGGATGATCTTGCAGAAGAGGTCACAAAACATATGCAGCAGAGAACTAAATGATTGCTGAACCAATCAGTGGACTGAACGCTAAGCGTAGCCAACTCCGCAATGCTGGAGCAAATATACGCGTTGCTCAGTTCGAGCGTTAGGCCCCTATGGCTATTTCGATAGCGTATAAAGCCCATTCCTAGATACAAGTTAAGCGAATAAATAAGCGTATGACACCACAGGAATTATATAAATTGCCACTTGATAAAAGGTTAGAGGCTGTAAATAAGATAAAAGAGGAAACAGGTGCAGTCCCACCTCAACTTAGCGGAATATACGAATCACTAAAAAGGGATATGATTAGCCATCTAAGATCAGATGACTTCATAAAAATTAGGAACGAGTGGTGTAATCTCTATCCTGATTTCAGAATGATTACAGAAATCATGGATGACTTTCTCACAAATCAAATGTTGGTTGAGTTTTGTAAAGGAATACCACCTAAGTCAATTCTTGGTGACGCGCTAAGCATTTATAAAAAATGCATTTCATTCAAAGAAAAATTTTCTACGAAAATACAGAATAACTTAAGTTTTACACCTGATACTCCTGTGATGTTTTATGCTCGTGCTCGTTACTGTATTGATAAAGAAAAAGTCCATTTATTTCTGAATCAATATCAAACATGGTATAGGGAGTTGTATCCATATTGGAATAAGGTGCACTATGAAACAAGAGATTTTTTCTACAATGAAGGATATGACAGACTTGGTTGGGAATTTTATATACAAAGACCTGATTTTCTTAAAAGAAAAGCAGAGGAGATCAAAAAACTACATAGTAAAGTAGTAAAAATTCTCTGTGCAGGCAATGAACTAATATCAAAACTCGATAGGGAAATCACTTTGGAGTATGAAACCAATGGTTTAGAAATGTCACTCTATGAAAGAGAGGAGGAAATCGCAGAAATGAATGATGAGTGCAATTTTTCAGATGAAGCTTATTGTTATGTTTATACTTTAGAATGTAATTTATTTGTGTTCTATGTAGGTATAGCATCCGATCCGAGAGAGAGATTTGAACAACATATTAAGGGTGCATTTAGTGACGAATCTCATCTTTTTAAATCTAAGTTTATTCAGAAATATAAAGATGAGGTAATTCACAAAATTGTTTTTGAAGGATCACGAAGAGAATGCAAAAACTTTGAAAAATCTTATATAGCAATACACCGTCCACTTGGGAATATGACTGAGGGTGGAGAAGGCTAAATCACTCCTGCTTTATTACGCTAATATATTCATCATTATATAAAACTACTAATCATTGGAGAAAACCCCATGCAAATTGGCCTCGATAGTTTTGTAGCAACCCTCGCTGATCCCGTCGTGAAGAAGCACCTTCATGAAATCTGATCAGGAGTTGTATAAGCGGTTGAGAGAGTTGCCTAAGGAGGAGCTTTGGGAGATCGAAGTGCCGCGTTTTAACGCAGCAGCACCACGGGAGAGGATGGAAGGAGTGGCCGTAATCCGTGCAGTCGGCATGATTTTTTCCCGATTTGGAACGGAGGAGGAGAAGGGAGCTGTGCGCGAATGGCTGATCGCGCTTCTTCGCGATCCGCAAGAGAAAATCCGTCGTTATGCCCTCGCTGCTTTGCCTAAGATCGGTGTCAATACGGAGGCTGAGGCAGAAATGCTCGCGCTTCTCAAGAACGGCGAGGAACGGGAGATGCGGCATCTGGGGCGCGCCTTGGAGAAGGTCGGAGGTGAGGCGACGCTAGCCGTGATTGAGTCGGGCGTTTCTCTTCCCTCTCTCACTGTGCAGAAAGTGAAGGCAGGTATCTCACGAAGTGAAAATGAGGGCAGCGTGCGCCTCGAGGTCAAGCTGCCTGTGACACCCGATCTCCGCGTTCTGCTGCGTTGTCGTCGCGGACTGGAAGATTTTGTCAGGGAGGAGGCGAGGGAGGTTCTTTCCGAAAAGGAATGGATCATCGAACCTAAGAAAACGCATGATTTTGGGTGCGTGGTGCTGAAGCCACTGAAGGAATTTTCCTTAGGTACGCTCTATCAAATGCGCTGCTTTGCCACGGTTGCTTTCCCCCTCGGTCTCATTGAAGAGGGAGAACATTGGATCGAGCAACTCGCTCGCTGCATCGCCTCACAGGGGGCTCAATCCTTGATGCTCACCGCCACGGAGGGAACTGCACGATACCGTCTCGATTTTGTTGCCAAGGGGCATCAACGCGGTGCCATCCGCCAGGTGATCGAGCGTGCCTTCGCGCTCTGCCCTGAGATTCTCAATGACGCACGACAGGCTCCTTGGTCGGTGGATATTCTTCCTTCCTCGCACGGAAAATCATCGGTCGAGTTGCGCCCACGCCTCTATCCCGATCCTCGCCTTGGCTATCGGCAGGATGATATTGCAGCGGCTTCGCACCCACCTCTTGCTGCCTGCATGGCACGGCTTGCGGCCAAAACAGGCTCAGGGAATAGCGAAATCATCTGGGATCCTTTTTGTGGATCAGGATTAGAGCTGATCGAGCGAGGATTACTTGGCGGAGTCTCTGCGCTCTACGGAACCGATCTCGATCCCAAGGCTATTGAAGTCGCTCAGGCCAATTTCACTACGGCACAATTGGATGGAGTTCACTCCGAATTTATATGCGCTGATTTTCGAGAGGCCTCCATCCATCCCGGCAGCATTTCACTCATCATCACCAATCCTCCCCTTGGTCGTCGCGTTCGGATCAAGGATATGCAGGGGCTTTTTTCTGATCTCTATACTGCGGCAACGAGGGTATTAAAGCCGAGCGGGCGGTTGGTTTTCGTGAATCCCCTACTCACCGGCCCGAGTGATCCTTCGCTGAAATTGGAATATCAGAAGAGCATCGATCTCGGCGGTTTTACCTGTCGGCTGGAGATGTATCGCAAGATCGAGCAGAGCAAGCCGATCAAAAAACCAGTGCTTTCTAAACCCGAAACTCTTTCTGCAAAAACGACTCCAGCTCCCGCATGGTGGAGTCGAGTCGGTCGTGCAGCTCGCTTGCAATAACCATGTCAGATTTGGGAAGCGTTAAGGCATTGGCAACGCGGTGCGCCAGGCCACGATGTGGATTCGTCTCCACGATCTGATCCATCAAGGCCGTCACCTCAGCTACACGGGCGCGAGCTTCGCGGATTTTTTCCAGAGCCTCCGTTTCAGTTATCTCAGCAGCGGCGACTCCGCGAAGCTGGCGACAATCGAAAAGGCGGCAGCGCATCGGGCGATTGTCGTAGATTGTACAGGCACAGGTCCCCGCCTCCTCACGATGGGCAGAGCAAGGTTGAAGAAAAAATTCGACTCCCTTCTTGCGTCTTAGCTTCAGGCCAAGCGCGGCTAGAGCGCGGGATGAATCACCTTTTTGAAGTTCCACGGAATGAAAGAGCACTCCATCGCAGCACATCCCGCAAGTAGCACAAAGTCTGGCGGATGCAGCGGCGGCGGAGTCAGGATCAGTCATGAAAGACTCAGTCTCGCGAGAAGTTGCGTGCGATCCAAGCCTTCGATTTCGACAAGTTTTTTGCGCGAAGTATCTCCCTGCACCAGACGCACGGCTCTCTTGGGAAGATTGAGAGATTTTGCGAGAAATTCACAGAGTTCCTGATTTGCCTTTCCCTCCAGCGCAGGAGCATGGACTTTGATTTTCAGAGCCTCACCGAGCCATCCGATAATCTCGCTACGGGGAGCATTAGGAACCGCCTTGATTTCAATCCGGCAGCTTTCCATGCGCTCAGAATCAGGCGATGCCACTGAGCAGCTTCTCATGGAGACCGTCGAAGGCACCATTACTAAGCACGACTAAGACATCACCTACCTGTAACTGAGGGCGGAGCTTCTCCACGATTTTATCGGCAGAGGCTTCGTGAAAAGCAGGATGCCCAGCTTTCTGAAGATCGGCCACGAGGAGATCTGCATCCAGGCGCTCCTCTGGCTTCAGCGAAGCGGCACGATTCACTTCACCGATAACGACTCCGTGTGCGGCAGCGAATGCCTTGGGGAGATCATGTTGGAAAATCGCACGGCGGGTGGTATTGGAGCGAGGCTCAAAGAGTGCCCAGAGTCGCGAACCTGCATAGCGTTGTGCCAGACCTTCCAGAGTCTGACGAATGGCCGTGGGATGATGGCCAAAGTCGTCGATGATTGTGATGCCATTGACAACGCCTCGTACTTCCTGACGGCGTTTGATTCCTGCAAATTTCAGGAGAGCCTCTCGAATGATGGCTGTCGGAATGCCATAGAAATGGGCAGCGGAGACGGCCATCGCGGCGTTGCGGATATTGTGCTCGCCCGACATCGGAAGCTCGAACTGCGTGCCGAAAAGTTCAAAGCCGCAGGCTCCATCGCGTTGCCAGGGACTCAGAATACGATTTGCTGCATTTTCGGAGAACCCAACTTCGACAATGGGAGCTGGGCAATTGGCAGCAACGGCAACGCAGTTTGGATCATCGCCATTGATGAGCACCATGCCCTCACTCGGCACGATATTGAGCAGGCGGCAAAAGCTCAGTTTGATCGCATCAAGGTCGGAAAAGATGTCGGCGTGATCGAACTCAATATTGTTCACCACGAGTAGCTCAGGCAGGTAGTGGAGGAACTTCGAGCGTTTATCAAAGAAGGCCGTATCGTATTCATCCCCCTCGATCACAAAATGCCGTGAATTCTCGGAATCACGCAGACAGGCTCCCTGGCCCAGATTTGCTGGAAGTCCACCAATCAGATAGGAAGGATTTTTACCTGCATATTCGAAAATCCAGGCGGTCATCGAGGTCGTCGTTGTCTTCCCATGCGTGCCAGAGATAACAATATTGTGCCGTCCTCGTAGAAAGTGAGCGCGGAGCACCTCAGGGAGCGAGGCGTAGTTCAGCTTGCGATTCAGCACGGCCTCGACCTCGGGATTGCCTCGGGAGATGGCATTGCCAACGACGATCAGAGCATCTTCTTTGGGAAGATTTTCAGGGCAAAATCCCGCACAGACCTCGATCCCACGCGAGGCGAGAAAATCGCTCATCGGTGGATAGGCGGCGTTATCCGATCCTGTAACGATCCACCCCTGCTCCTTCATCGCGACGGCAACGGCTCCCATAGCGGTGCCACAGATGCCGAGGAAATGAACGCGACGAAGAGATTGTGTCATACAGGGGGAGAAATACTGCCAGCTAAAGACGAGGCCTAATACACATCCTTGCGGTAGCGCTTGGACTTCTTCAGCTCATCGACATAGGCAGCTGCCTCTTCAGGGGATTTGCCACCGGCTTTTTCCACAACTTGATGGAGGGCGAGGTCAACATCTTTGGCCATGCGCGAGGCATCGCCGCAGATGTAGAAAAAGGCACCAGCTTCGAGCCACGCATAGAGATCCTCGGCCCGTTCCAGCATCCGGTGTTGGACATAGATCTTCTCGGCCTGATCGCGGGAGAAGGCAACGGAGAGTTCATGCAGCACACCTTCGGCCTGATACGCCTCCAGTTCCTCACGGTAGAGGAAGTCAGTGGCGGCTTTTTGATCGCCAAAGAAGAGCCAGTTTTTGCCCGCTCCCCCAGCGGCTTTGCGTTCCTGAAGGAAGGCGCGGAAGGGTGCAATGCCGGTTCCAGGGCCGACCATGATAACAGGAGTTGAGAGATCCTCAGGCACACGAAAATGCTTGGCCGTATGGACAAAGACAGGAACAGGAGCCGTCTCGGCGCGATCAGCTAAGAAGGTCGAGCAGACCCCCTCACGCTTGCGTCCATTGCTCTCGTAGCGCACAGCGGCGACGGTGAGATGCACGGATGTCGGATGAGCTTTTGGTGACGAGGCAATTGAGTAGAGGCGAGGCTGGAGCTTACGAAGAACTTTGACGAATTCCTCAGCGGTGAACTTGGCCGCAGGATATTCGAGCAGCGCGTCAATGACTTCACGGCCATAGAAATAAGCATCGAGATCAGCTTTCCCCTCAGGGGTAATCATCGTGAGGAACTTAGATGCCGTGGGATCTTTCTCAGCAATGGCAGCGAGCAGCTTCTTATCCATCTCAGTGATGACATAAAAGCGAGTTAGAGCCTCACGAAGCGTGACTGGCTGTGCGTTGGTATCTGGAACGGTCTCTTCGCCGGTGAGTCCGAGAACGCCGAGCAACTCCTCGACAAGGGCACTGTTATTGGTGGGGAAAACTCCTAGCGAATCACCCACCTCGTAAGCGAGGCCGGAGCCACCGATCTCGACCTCAAAGTGTCGTGTATCCTTGGCCGAGCCTGGGCCGGTCAGCCTGAGATTTGCGCCGAGTTTGGCAGGAAAGGGATTCTTACGGGAATAGAGTGCGGTGGGATCAGCGGACATAGCGAAGGGATAAGATGAAGATTAAAAAGGATGGAATGTGTTTGGAGCAAGTTTTCATGAGCGAAAAACGCGCCAAGTTGGAAGAAATGATTCCTCCAACCGAATCAAGCTCCTCTGCATACAGCAGGACTCTTACTGCTCCTGCACTTTTTTGCGGTTCTGGACATAGGCACTACGGGCCGCCAGATATGGATCAAGGGTATTCTGAGTCACTGCGTCGTAGGCATCCAGCCTGTCATGAAGGCTGCGCGCTGCATCAGGGCCTGAAACCGCGAGCGTCCAGGCAGCATGAGGATTGATCAAGAAAAGCCAAGAGAGCGGATTAAGAGCATAATCTCCTGCGAGGCCGACGGTGTCGCGCAGACTCTTCGGACCGAAGAAGGGAAGCACAAGGTAGAAGCCGTGACCGATACCCCATTTAGCAAAAGTCTGTCCCGTTTCGGCGCGAGGCACATCGACGAGGCTCGGATAATGATCCGAAACACGGAAGAGTCCGCCGACACCAGCAGTTGTATTAATTGCGAATTTTTCAGCCTCCTGGCCAGATCGCTTAAAATTCCCCTGCAAGGCATCATTCACAAAGCGAACGGGAAATTCCACATTGTCGAATGCGTTTGAGACACCTGTGCGTACTGGCTTGGGCAGAATCGTGTCGTAGGTTCTGGAAATTGGTCTGAGTATGAAATGATAAATCCGGTGATTTACCCAGAAAATGACGCGGTTCAGAGGCTTCACCGGATCGGCAATGGTAGCCGTATTCTTATATTCATCGAGGTCATCATCGGTAGTTCCCGATGGCTTTGCTTTTTCACTTGGCGTACTGGTGGCCGCACCGGAGGAAACAGCATCAAGGCCAATCGACGGGGCTATGGCCTGGGCGTTATTTGATGATGCGACCAGCCAGCCTGCGAGCAGTAGGGAGAAAAAAAGAGAAGAGCGAGATGGAAGGTGATTTTTCATTGCGGTGACTCCACTGAATGGTGAAGTGCTTTCAGAACGGCGGCGGCTCCCCCCTGCTGAAACTCAGAATCAAACTGCGATCTGTAATTTGCGATAAGGCTCACGCCCTCGATCACGACATCAGTGATGTGCCAGCTCTCGGTGAGTTCCATGCGGTAAGTCACATCATAATGGCTCCCTTTGTAAAGCAAACTCGTCGGTACTTCGACATGACCCGGTGAAGGAGAGGTCTCTTCCTTGAAGGTGATAGAGGGTGTTTCTCCCGGTGTGAACTTGGCCGTGTAGGTGCGAATGATGAGTGTGGTGAAGAGCTTCGTAGCCTCCTTCTGCTGATCAGGCGTGAACTGCTTCCATCCAGGCCCCACAGCGCGACGGGTCATGACTTCAAAATTGACGCACCGTTCAAGGATAGGGCGTATATTCGTTCGGAGGGTCTCTCGGTTAGGAGTCTGGTTCGCCACAGTAATGACCTCATCCATCCAAGATTTGAGCTTGGTTTCTGAATCATCAGCGGCAAAACAATCCCCCCTTGAGATCAGGATGAACGAAATCAGGATCAGGAAAACAGTACGAATTTTCATGGTGTCGTTTTTTGCTCCTTCTCTTTACTCTCTTTATCGGCAGAACCAAAAGCCATTTTTCCGATAAGTGATTCTAAATCCACAGCGGACTCGGTCATGGTGATCCGTTCCCCCGGCTTCAGATACGCCTCATCAGCTCCAGGGGAGAGTGCGATGAATTTATCTCCAATGAGACCCGAGGTCTTGACCGAGGCCATCGTGTCGGTCGGAAGATGGAGCTTGGTCATCACTCTAAGAGTCACAATGGCACTGTAATCCTTGGGTTCGATACGGACTCCCTCCACACGGCCCACCGTGACACCTGCCAACAGTACACTACAACCTGGATGCAATCCTCCCGCGTTGGCAAAACGCGATTCGAGGAGGTATGAGTCGCCACTGATGATCGAGCCATTGCCAACGGTGACGGAGAGGTAGGTGATCGCCGCAATCCCGAGGAGCACGAAGAGACCGACAAAAAATTCGAGTTTGGTGTTTTTCATAAGGAATGAGTCTGAATGCTGTCGCTGCGGATAGCCACAAACGAGCGGGCCAGAGCCTCAGCACTGTCACGGAAGCCCGAAACAACAGGATGAGTCGAGGAAGAAAATTCGTCGGGCGTTCCTTCAAAGCAAATTCGGCCTCGATTGAGGAGTGCCACACGGTCGCTGGCGACCAAAGCCTCAGGAACATCATGCGTCACAACGAGTGCAGTGAAGCTGAACTGCCGCTGATATTTTGCAATCATGGAAAAAACTGCGTTGCGCCGTAGCGGATCAAGCCCTGCCGTTGGTTCGTCAAAGAGGACAAGCTCGGGATGAGTCACAATCGCCCGCGCAAGCGCAAGTCGCTTCTGCATTCCTCCCGAGAGCTGGGAGGGATATTGGCTGCGATACTCTTCGAGCTCCAACTGCCGTAGAGCTTCAAGACTCCGCTCCTTGATTTCATGGTCGCCAAGATCGGTCGTTTGCTCCAGCGGCAGAGAGACATTTTCAAGTGCTGTCAGGGAGTCAAAGAGGGCATTGCTCTGAAAGAGAAAGCTGCACCGACGACGAAAATCTGCCCGCGCCTCGCGATCATCGGAAGCAAGAATCCTACCATCAAAACAGATGCTTCCTGAGTCGGGTTGCAGCACGGCAGCGAGACATTTCAAGAAGACCGATTTACCCGTGCCACTCGGCCCAAGCACCGTGAAGATGCTCCCCCTTGGCACGCTCAGACTGACCCCGTCTAGCACGGTACGCCCATCGAAACCTTTGCGCAGCTCTTCAATCTCTAGGATAATATTTTTGTCCGTGCTAGTCATACTGTTTTAGACAAAAAAGGAGCTGATGATGTAGTCGGCTACGAGCACCATGATGCTGGAGAAGACCACCGCTCGTGTGGTGGAGGCACTGACGGCGCGGGCTCCCGTTGCCGAGCGGTTCCGGTCGCTATGAAATCCCTGGTAGGCACAGATGCTGACCGAGAGAAGACCAAACGCGGCAGCCTTGAGGAAACATTCCCGGATGTCGGCAAATTCGACAGCGCGCTGGATGGAGGCCCAATAGACTCCCGAATTCACCCCGAGCAGCAGCGAACCAGAGAGACTCCCTCCCCAAAATCCGATCACCACAAACAGTGCCGTTTGGAATGGATAGACTAGAAGTGCTGCCAGTAGTCGCGGTGTCACGAGGTAGCCATAGCTATTCACCCCCATCGTTTCGAGGGCGGCGATCTGTTCGCTATTGCGCTGGATACCAAGTTCCGCTGCCAGCGCCGAACCCGCCTGACCAATGAGCATGAGCGCGGCCAATACGGGCCCCATTTCGCGCACCAGGCTGAGCGAGACCAAGGCTCCGAGAAGACCTTCTGAGCCAAAACGATTGAGCACATGATACCCCTGCAACCCAAGCACAAGTCCGGTAAAAAGCCCGACGATCACAATCACAGGAAGGCAGACTGTTCCCTGTTCATAAATCGCCCGGATGACTCTGCGCCCCAGTCGGTGCGATTGCATCACGGCACCTGCGGAGCGTCCCGTAAAGAAAGCAAAATCACCAAGTCCGAAAACAATCTGCAATGTCTGTCGTCCGAGTAAAGTCAACATCGTGCCCATCATGAAACTAGGAGACCCCCTTCATTCCAAGCTCTTCCAATAAAATCTGATTCATTCGGATTCCACCGAGGAAATTCTCGAGGAGCATATTTTCATCAGGCGAATGAATTTGAGAATCAGGATTGGCAAGGCCGAGCAGATAGGAATCAACGCCGAGGATTTCCTGGAGCGTTGCCAGGATCGGAATACTCCCCCCATCGCGCAGCAAAAGCGGCTCTGCGCCAAAGGCCACGGCCAGTGCCTTGCGGGCAGCGAGACCATCAGAAGAATTCGGATCGGACTGATAAGCAGCACCTGAGTGACCAGTGATGACTTCGAGTAGAACCCCTGGAGGAGTCTGACTGCGGAGATACTCCTCAGCGGCATTCAGAATAACGGCCGGGTCTTGATCGGCTACAAGTCGAAAGGTCAACTTTGCAAAGGCTTCCTTGGGCAGAACGGTTTTAGTTCCTGCCCCCTGATAGCCGCCACCGATGCCATTCACTTCAGCTGTGGGCCGTGCCCCGATGCGTTCGATGGTGGTGAATCCAATCTCGCCGACAAGTTCCGTGACTCCTGCGAGTTCCTTGATCGCTGCATCACTTCCCGTGGCTGCTTCGAGAGCCGCTGCCGCATCGCGTTCCCATCCCGCAAGAGGTCGAACAGCATCATAGAATCCTGGAATCCTCACACGCCCCTGCTCATCATGGAGGGAGGCGATCAACCGAGCGACGACGGTGGCGGGATTCGCCACGGCACCGCCAAAGAGTCCGCTGTGAAGATCACGGGCGGGGCCTCGAACGATTAACTCCATTGCGGCAATCCCGCGCAGAGCGTAAGTGAGCGCAGGACGATTGCCGGAAGCCATCGCAGTATCCGAGATCGCCGCAAGATCACACTTCAGCTCCTCTCGGTGAGTGCTCAGAAATTCCGCAAGATTCGGACTCCCGATCTCCTCCTCGCCCTCGATCAGGAAGATGACATTCACCGGTAGCGAGCCTTTTGCTTGGAGTATCTCCGCCACGCCAAGGATGTGGGCGAGAATCTGCCCTTTATTATCGGCAGCACCGCGCGCGTAGATACGCCCATTCTCGATACGAGGTTCAAAAGGGGGAGTCGTCCATCCCTCCAGCGGATCAGGCGGCTGCACATCATAGTGCCCGTAGATCAGCACAGTACGCTTTGCCGGATCATGCGCCGAACGGGCCACCACAACGGGAGAACCAGGAGTCGGATAAACAGTGGTCTCAAGGCCAAAACTGCAAAGTTTTCCCCGCAACCACTCGGCACAGGCAATGAGATCGGGAGCATGCTCCGGCTGCGTGGAGATACTCGGGAATCGGAGGAAGGAGGTAAGAGTTTCCAGAGGATCAGAAATCGTGCTCATGACGGGAAAGTATCAGGGTTCTAGCGATGCGCGATCTTCGCTTTTCAGTAAGGAAAAATTTCCAAAGACGAGCATCAAGATAAAGAATGAAGTGATGAGCGGCTTAAACCAGATGCGAGTGAGCGGAAAAATCGGATGTCCGTAGGCATCGACCGCCAGAAGAAGGCAGAAGAGGGCGAGTATTTTCCCTCTGGGGTTGTCTGCTATCAAATCTCGGGCTGCAAGCAGGGCCGTGAATCCGGCGAGCATGACGAAAGAATTCTCCTCCGTGCGGGGATTGAAAAGCATGAGGTAGAGGGCAGCGAACAGTAGAACACCGAAGGCTTGTGAGACGGTATCACTTCGAAATCGACGCATAACATGGAGGGTGAGAATCAGCACAACAAGTGCTGCCGCGCCACGGATGCCGGTAATGATCGCTGGAGCAGGATGGATACCCCAATGCCAGAGCATACCAAAGAAATCGCTGAAGTTGTCTTTTATGAGCGGCTGGCCTGCCAGGAGGAACTTAGCCCAGAAATGATGGTACTCTGCCGTGACATAGTCAGCACTCGGATGGAGGTAAGCGATAGCAAGACAAAGTAAGAATCCTGCAATCAGGCGCAAGCGCACCGGAGCAAAACAGGCGGCCACGAGTAACGCCGGAGCAAGTGCGATCGGCTTGAGCATGATGGCGAGGAGCAGCCAGAGTGTGGCGAGATTCCAGCGGGAGCGAGCAAGGTCTGCCAGGGAGAGAAGCAGGAGTCCCGCAAGAGGGAGATTCACCTGACCATCCTGCGCGCTGGCGCAAGAGGCAGGAATCACCAAAAGCGTAGCGAGAAGAAAAAGGCGTTCGCGTTGTGTCGGAGCCAAAAGTCCTGCCACACGCCAGAGTCCCGCTGCCAGCAGCGCAAGCCCTGTCCATCGCCAGAGTGGCTCACCAACACGCTCGGGAAGCAACTGATACGGCGTGTAGATCATCGCCTCCTGCGGCAGGTAGAGATAGCCGATCTGACTCGCATCGTAGAGACTCTCCTCTCCAGCCCACCATTTCTCAGAAGCATGACGATATTCCGGAGTGACGGTATGCTTATCAGGTCGTGCAGCCACGACCCCGCCAAGGATCAGCGCAAAGAGAATCCAGATTCCAACGGCAATCCCCAAAGACCTACGAGAATCTCGAACCCTGCGGGGATCAAGAGCGCGCAGAGGGAGAAGTATTCGCAAGCGAGAAGAGGGATAAAATTCAACGAAGCCTAAATCTTCAGATCAATTCCCTGATCGCCGATCTTGCCGAGATTTAATCCCGCAAGTGCAGGTGTGGTCGCGGCCATCTGCTTAAAGAGATCCTCAATCGAAGTGACAGTCTCCGCGCCGAGGGCATGAAGCAGCACACTGAGAATCTCCCAATCATCACGGGCCTCGCCGGGAGCCTTGAGCGCGCGGTTGAGTCTCTGGAGGCGACCGTTCACATTGACCATGGAACCACGCTTCTCAGCAGCAGCACTGCCTGGCAGAATTGCTGAGGCAAACTTGGTCGCGCTGTTTGGAAGAATGTCGATCACAACGAGAGAGGAGAGCTTTTCCAGATCAGATTCGCTAATGCCGCAATGAAGTGGATTTTCACCAATCACGAGAAGGGAGGTAATGCGACCAGCAGCGATGCCAGCGGCGATCTCGGGTAATTTGGAGCCTGGAGTGGAAGCTGCCACGCCGAGAAGCTGTGCCCCTCGGGTGTTGGGGTTGCCATCATGCGAGACAAGGAATCCATCCCCTTCCTGGGCGCGAGGGCGAATGTCGATCAATTCCGTGTCGAGCGTCTTAGCGAGACGATCTGTCAAGAAGAGCTCTTCATTGGTCTGACGACCCGAGGCGATGATCGCTGTGGCAGATCCAGCATGAGCTTTGAGAGCTTCTGCGGTGGCGGCTATTGCCTCTTTCCAGCGGAGGGAAGCCCCCTTGATGACGGGAGCCTTGAGACGATCCTCACGATGAATGTAGGAATAGTTCAGGCGATGCGAATCGGGCATCCAGTAGGAATTTACCGCCAGATTCTCACGAGGGTTGATTCGGTGGATCACATTCTCACGGCTGCTGATCGTGATGTTGGTGCCTGTACCGCAGGAAGTGTCGATCGTTTTGGTCTCCTTGAGGAACCAGACGCGCATCTTGAAACGGAAATCCTTGGAGGTCAGCGCGCCGACGGGACAAATATCAACGGTATTGAGCGAGTAGTTGCTATCGAGCCGCTTGCCGGGATGGACGGTGAGCGTCGTATGGCTGCCACGATCGACAAAGCCGAGCACATCATCTTTGGCCACTTCCTTCATGAAACGGATGCAGCGGGAGCAGAGAATGCAGCGTTCATCGTCGAGAACGATATGCTTACCAATATCGACCTGCTTCGGTTTCTTGACCTTGTTGTCCTCAAAGCGGGATTCGGCATTGCCGTATTCAACTGAAAACTCCTGAAGTCGGCACTCTCCGGCCTTATCGCAAATCGGGCAATCTAGGGGATGATTGATGAGGAGAAATTCCATCACTCCCTTGCGGCACTCTTCAAGCAGAGGAGACTTTGTGCGAACAGCTAGTCCTTCAGAAATATCAATGGCACAGGAGATCGCGGGGCGTGGACTCCAAGCGATCACGGGATGCCCATCAGAGCCGACCTCGGGCTTGCGCTCTGCATCGAGCTTGGGAGTCCCCATCTCGATCAAGCACATGCGGCAATTACCAGGCGAGCTGAGCGCAGGATGGTAGCAGTAGTGCGGGACGAAGCTACCGCTCTGCATACAAGCCTCAATGATGCGGGTTCCTTTCGGAAATTGTTTCCACTCCCCATCGACCTGGACATTGATCATCGGGATGGCCGGAGCCGTGGTTTCGGCTTTCGGTTCGAGAGTAGTAGCGGACGCGCTCATCGGTGGATTATAAAAATGATTCTCCTGTGTTGGGAAAAGAAATCCTTTTATGAACACAGGGCTGCTTGGGAGCAAGGAAGAATAAAGCGAACAACCCTCTCCCCGTACAAAATCATTCATTTCGTTTCTCGCGGCTTGCAGAATGCCAGGAACACCTCTACTTCATCCACAGCGAAGCACCCCTTTATAATGAGTGGTCGATTGACTCGCTCGCCCCCGCTCGGCTCGCCCTTCGGGCTATGCTTCGCATAGTCTATCCGAGCCTTGCCCAAGGCCCGTATTGCGAACGCTTGGAAAGCGTGTTTACCTTTATCGGTAACGAGGGTTCGATCACCATGCCGCGATCAGCGGCATTTGCAATTCGCGCAGCCTTTCTGTAGCACCTTTGCGCATGCAGAGGAAATCCCTCCCCGCATAAAATCACTCATTTTCCTTTCTCGCAGCTTGCAGAATGCTAGGAACACCTCTACTCTCCACGATCCAAGCAAGTTCCAGGATGGGTGGCAGAGTGGTCGATCGCGCACGCTTGGAAAGCGTGTTTACCTTTATCGGTAACGAGGGTTCGAATCCCTCCCCATCCGGGTTTCTGTAAGAAGTTCGTAATGGCAGGAAGGGAATCGAATCATGGTTCGATCACCATGCCGCGATCAGCGGCAACATCTTGGATGCGAAGCCATCCTGTAGCACCTCTGCTAACGCAGAGGCAATCCCTCCCCATCCGGGTATTTGATCTGGGGCTATCACTCTTCTAGCATTCGCCCCATTCTTTCCATGAAGCTTGTTTCCTGATTGGCTGTTGGATCATTGACCAATTCCCAGCTTTTCAATTTCACATCGTTGCTTTCTTCAACATCCAGTCTTTCCCATCCAGCTTCTACGCTGCTCTGGAGTAATCGCCAGCGTGCCGTGCGTGTGGATCTTAAATATATTCGTCATATTGTGGCTGCCGCGCTGCCGCTCTGTGTGGAAAAACCACGGAAGAGAGGAGCGGAACTTCCTACTGAAATCGAGATCACTCTGCTGGGCGATGCGGCGATTGCGAAAGTACATAAGGAGTTTTTGAATGATCCGACACCAACAGATGTAATTACCTTCGAACATGGGGAGATTCTGATTGGCGTACCGATTGCCGCAGCGAATGCAAAAAAGTTTCATCACCCCATCGATCATGAAGTAGCTCTCTGTGCCATTCATGGACTGCTGCATCTGTTGGGCTACGACGATCTCACGGAGAAAGAACGCCTTGTCATGCATGCGAGGCAGGCGGAGATTTTGGCAGCAGCATTGGAGCGTGTGTGATAGTGGTAACGGGATGATGTCAGCAAATACAGAGGCGAAACCAGCTCCCGAAGAGAGGGATGATGTTCTCGTGGCACGCACTGCGGAACTCTGCAATCCCTTTGTGGATGGGCTTAGTGAAGTGACGCTGATGATTCGTGGGCCTGTGGCCTCTTCTGTGCTTGCCTGGAATGCTTCGCTTTTCACTCCGATCATCCAACCGATTCTACTCGAGGTGGTGGCTCATGCTGCCGAGGGCGGGAGTTTTGAAATTGCCGCTATAGACTGTCGTCTTGATGCCGCATTGCCTAAAAGTGTGAGGGGCATGAGCCGCGATGCTGGGAAAAAAGTCATTCGAGGGCTCCTTGCTCCCAAAGGAGATCGTCTGATCGAACGCTATCGGACGGCGGTAATCGCTGGAGATGCACCGGGTCATCTGGCCATCATCCACGCCCTCCGCGCCTCCCTTTTTCATCTTCCTCCACACCTGATGATGGCAGCCTATCTCTACCAGGAGGGTGTTGGTGCAGGGCTTCATGCTTGGGAAATATCGCGCTTCCTAATTGGAAGTGTGATTGGTGCCGATGCTCCACAGTTGAAGAAAAATTATGGCCTCGCCTAATCTCATGGCCTCGCCAGGGCTTGCCGAATCTCCCGAGGCGGATGTGCAGGAGGAGCTGGATCTCCCGTGGCAGGTGATCGTGCATAACGATCCGGTGAATCTCATGAGCTATGTGACGATGGTTTTTCGTCGCGTCTTTGGCTGGACGAGGGAGCGCGCAGAGCAGCATATGATGGAGGTGCATCGCAAGGGCCGATCTATTGTCTGGAGTGGGGAGAAGGAGCAGGCCGAGCTTTTTGTGCAACAACTTCATGGCTTTCTCCTTCTGGCTACGATGGAGAAATCGCCACAGTAAAACGGATGATTTTCGAAATTTCAAAAAATGGGAATCCGCTCTTCAGCAGAATCCATCCGCTCCTAGCAGGAGTGCTGCGCTCCTCTGCCGAAGATCCGTGGGAACGCTACCCCGAGGGGAGTGCACGACTGCTGCCTCCTCCCAGCAATGATGAGGAGCTGCGGGTTGATTGGAATGATCTTATCCAGCCGGAGCTGCGCCGACATTTTGATTCCGAGCGCACTGTAGTGACCGCTGATATTCTGGCCATGAAGCAAAGCAGAGGAAAGAATGCCCTCTGGTCGCTGGAGATACCGAGCGATCACAGCGATGCCTGGCTGACCACGCTCAACGCGCTCCGCCTTGCCATTGCCAGTGAACACTGCTTCACCGAGATGGATCTCGATCATCAGGAGGCCCCCGATCTCTCCAATGCTCGCGGGCTGGCCCTGATGCAGGTGAATTTTTATGCCTTCATTCAGGAGTGTCTTCTGCGTGCCATGGAGCAGGGGTGATGAACGAGGCTCGCGCCATACTGCTGCGTCGTTACCGATTTTCAGAAACAAGTCTCGTCGTCGTTTGGCTCAGTGACGGCTATGGAAAGGTGAAGACCACAGTTCGTAGTGCTCAGAAGCCAGGGAGTGCTTTTGCAGGAAGACTGGAGCTTTTCACCGAAGCCGAAATCGCCTTCAAGCCAACCAAAAACGGCGATCTTCATTCCCTGAGTGAGATCGTGGTAGTGGGAGATCACGCGCTTCCTTCGACCTATGCCACGCTGCTGACGGCTTCGTATTTTGCGGAACTTTGTGATCACTTTACCGAGACGATGCATCCGGTTCCTGAACTCTTTGCATTGCTAAAAAGAGCCTGGGGATTTCTCCGCGTGCAGGAGCCATCCAAACGTGCTGTTGAGCATTTCGAAAAAGAGCTGACCCTGCTTCTGGGGATCTATGACCCATCCCTTCCGGCATATCGCTCGCTAGAATCTTGCGCTCACAAGCTTCCTGAAAATCGCGCCCGCTTGCTCGCCCTCCTCTCTGGAAAACCATGATGAAGCGTATCCTAATCGGAGGGTTCCTGATGATGGCCTCTCTTCATGGTGAAGAGATGACTCCAACCGTAATGCACGAAGCCGTCGATCATTACTATGCTGCTTGGAAGAAAAAATATGTCGCTCCCTCGTCGCAGGTGCCTGGCGATTATAAAATCAATTTTGATAAACGAGGAACGACTGTTTCCGAAGCGATCGGTTATGGAATGCTTATCACCGTCACGATGGCCGGGGTCGATCCCAATGCTCGGGAAATCTTTGATGGGTTGGATCGATTCCGAAAGCGATTTCACTCTTCGATAAACCCTGCCTTCATGAGCTGGAAAATCGCTCCAAACGAACGGCCTCCACATACCGACTCTGCCACCGATGGCGATCTCGATATGGCTCTAGCCCTACTCATGGCGCATCAGCAATGGGGTGATGCCAATTATTTTCGCGAGGCCACGGATCTCATTCACAATATTGGAACGACCCTTGTACGACCTGATTTTTCGCTGCGTCTCGGGGATTGGAATGATGCTCCTAGCCAGACGCGCCCCTCGGATTTCATGCCGACTCATTTCCGTGCCTTCCAGGTGGCAACGGGTGATCCACTCTGGGGAAAGGTAGAGGATCGGTGCTACGCAATTCTGAATGAGTTGCAGAGAAAATCAGCTCCGACGACGGGGCTCGTGCCTGATTTTGCCGTAGAGAAACAAGGTGTCTGGAAACCAGCAAAGCCGATGTTTCTGGAGAGCAAGCATGATGGGGAGTTCTATTACAACGCCTGCCGTGTCCCCTGGCGTATCGGATGGGCTGCGGTGGCGACGGGTGATATTCGTGCAAAGAAAATCCTGGAACGATCTATGACATGGACAATCCGCCATTGTGACAGCCCTGAAGATTTCCAGGCAGGTTACCATCTTCATGGGAAAGGTCTTCGTGGCGGTGATTATGACACGGCTTGCTTCATCTCCCCCACAGGAGTTGCGGCTCAGGCCACAGGCCATTGCGCTTGGATGCAAGGTGCCTTTGCCTATGGAATCAAGAGCCACGAGGGCTACTACGAAGATAGCGTCAATCTCCTCTCACTCCTAGTGATGTCAGGAAGAGCATGGCTCCCAACAACGCATCCGTGATTTATTTGATTAGAAGTATTGCTTGAAAAGCAGGGATTAAAAGAAGATGAAAACGCTTTTACCCTAATGAAGAACTTCTCCCCTCTCCGTTACGAGCAGATGACCTATCGCAAATGCGGCAAATGGGGATTGAAGCTTCCCTTGATTTCCCTTGGTGCCTGGGAAACTTTCGGTGGTTATCGGGGGGAGGAGATTGCGAAGGAATGCCTCTTCCGCGCATTCGACCTTGGGATCACTCATTTCGATCTGGCTAATAACTATGGAGTGCCGCCAGGAAATGCCGAGCAGGTAGTGGGGAAGATCCTCAACGAGATGCCACGCGACGAACTGATCATTTCCTCCAAGGCGGGATACACGATGTGGCCAGGCCCTTATGGCGACTGGGGATCACGCAAATATCTCATGGCTTCACTCGATCAGTCGCTCGGGCGGCTGGGGCTTGATTATGTCGATATTTTCTATCACCACCGTCCCGATCCCGAGACTCCGTTGGAGGAGACGCTTGGCGCGCTGAACGACATCGTCCGTAGCGGCAAGGCTCTCTACGCCGGAATCTCTAACTACCCAGGAGCCTTGACCGAACAGGCAATAGCTATGATGTCCGAGCGAGGATGGGCACCGATCATCATCCATCAGCCGCGCTACCACATGCTTGACCGACAGATCGAAGCCGATCTACTGCCGGTTGCTAAAAGGGATGGAATCGGAGTCATCGCCTTCTCTCCCCTCGCGAGTGGGCTGCTGACTGACAAATATCTCAACGGCATTCCCGAAGGATCTCGAGCGGCCTTCGATCACACGATTGGAGGGCATCGCATCAGAGGAAAACTAGATCGCGAGTCGTTCCTGCATTCTCTACGTGGCCTCAATGACCTGGCTGCCGCTCGAGGACAATCTCTTGCCCAGATGGCCTTGGCCTGGGTGCTCCGCTGGCCCGAGATGACCAGCGCCTTGATCGGTGCATCGCGGGTGGAGCAGATTGAAGAAAATGTTGCCGCCCTGAACAACCTTGAATTTAATGGCGAGGAGCTTACGCAGATTGATCGCTTACTGGAACTTTCCTAATCCAGCTTTGTGACGAAATTGTCACCAATTTTTTGACGGAGGGACTTGAAAAATCCGAAAATCACTCTTTCTTTCATTCTTATGACATCTGAAGAACGCAATCTGATCTCTGGGCTTTTTGACCGCTTGGCTCCACTGGCTTACCAGCCTCGGGATGCGGAGGCTGAAAAGCTCATCAATGCCCAGGTCTCCTCAAATCCAGCATCTCCCTATCTTCTGGTGCAGAGTGCGCTAGTCTGGCAGCAGGCTCTCACAGCAGCTCAGACACGCATTGCTGATCTGGAGAAGCAACTCTCCGAGGCACGCACCCAGCAGGTACCACGCAGTTTTCTCGCAGATGTCGGTCATTTCTTGGGAGGAGGGACTCCTTCGCCCGCAGTTTCCCGCCCCGTGGCAATGCCTCAGCCTGCTCAGATGCCTCCGCCGATTCCGGCATCTTCACCAGGTGTAGGATTTCTTCAGACCGCGCTCTCGACTGCCGCAGGAGTGGCTGGCGGAGCCTTGCTGTTTCAGGGAATTGAAGGATTGCTGGGGCACAATGCTGGGCCTTTTTCAGGGATCGGTGGGGGTGGTTTTGGTGGTGTAGGAGCCTTTGCTGGCCAACCTGAAATCGTGAATAATTACTTTGAGCAAAGCCCTTCCTCTCCTGAAACAGGAGTTGGATCTCATCTCGAAGAGCAACATCTTGCTGATCAATCTTTCGATGACCCGAATAGCGACCTAGCCGATCTGGGGGATGATGGCTCCTTTGATTCCTTCGATTTAGGGGGAGATGATTCCTCTTTGATTTGATGTTGAGAGAACCTAGCTTGAAAACTCACTGTTATTAGGCTTTTGAGAGGTTGCCTTGGTATTGAGAAAGGTGCGAATGACAAGCACGCAGGCAATGCCTACCATCGCACCCGCGAGAACATCGCTGAGAAAGTGATAGTCATAGGCGATCATAGCAATCCCCTCAAGAGAGGCTAACGCGATGCAGAATGGCAGCACGCTACGATAGATCAGACCGATGGGCAGAAGGGTGGCGAAGGCAATGGCTGTATGGCCGGAGGGGAAGGCACCGCTGGTTTCCGAGCCCTGAAACAGAGTGCCATCGAACCAATGAAATCCGTAAACATGGTTTGAAATCCATGAAGGATTGTTATGAGTCCAGGTCAGTGGCCAAGCGCGACCAAATACCCATTTGAGATCATTTTTAAGAACAAATGTCACAAGAATACTTACCGACATCAGGAACAGAACCTCTTTGAGTTTGCCTGGTTTGCAAAAGAACGAGCCAATGAATAAAATGGGGGCGAAGAATGTCATGACTGGTGGCCAGCCAGGCAACGGCTTCATGAATTCGAGATGCTTGGCCCAAGCGTGAGTATTAATGAACTCACAGATAGGACGATCAAGGAAACAGTAACCAAAGATAATCCCCAGAAGGAGGGTGATCCAGAGAGGTATGAATTTCATGAGAGGTGATACTCTTGTTGATTTCAGAAAAAATTCAACCATCTTTAAGTGCGAATCACAAAGTTCAATAGAGCGATTTTTTGCTCGAAATATTTTCCAGTAAAGTCGAAGAAAAAAATGGCCGCCCTAGTTTTTTGGGATGGTTATTTGCAAAAGTGGTGGGTATAAATGGGGCGAAGTGGGGAAAAGTAGCATTTTTTCCCACTTGTATACCATGTCAACCACTGAACCAAAACCGATCAGCTACGCTGGGGAATTTAAGAGATCCCTGGACAAGAAGCATCGTGTCACGATTCCTTCGGTCTGGCTGAATGCGGGGGTGGATGAGTTCCACTCGATTCCCAGTCCCAAGGGGGATTGTTTGATGGTGATGCCGCCTGATGAATTCAACTCGATTGAAGAGAGGTTCAAACAGAGTGCCTTGCCCCCCTCTGCGCAGCGGCAAGCGATCCGGCATTTCTACAGCCAGGCTCGCGCAGTTGCAGCCGATTCTGAGGGGCGCGTTCTTCTCCCCTTTGAACAGTGCGAGGCCCTGCAACTCGATGGGGAAGTGATTCTCGTGGGTGGGCATAGTCGTTTTGAAATCTGGACTCCGACACGCTGGGCCGAAGTGCTTGCTGAAGGAGCCGTTATCTTCAACCAGGGGGCCGAGATGATCGGATTATAATCCATGTCACATCTGCGTCTCCCTTTCCATTTTTACCGCGCTCATCACGATCTTGAGGCTTCGTCCAAGACCATCTCAAATGCCCCATCTCCCATGAGCAATTCTTTTCGCCATGAGCCGGTGATGCCTCGGGAAATCATCGATTTTTTGCGTCCTGCGCCTGGCATGATCATTCTGGATGGTACTCTCGGAGGTGGAGGGCACAGCAATCTGCTGCTCGCTGCTGGAGCGCGTGTCATTGGGTCAGATCGTGATCCCGAGGCATTGTCTTACGCACGCCAACACCTCGCTCATTACGGGGAGCTTTTCACCGCTGTGGAGGGGAATTATTCCGAAGCCCCAGAAAATCTTGCTCACCTCGGCATTACCGAACTCGATGGCATTCTGCTCGATCTTGGGGTCTCGTCTCATCAGCTCGATACACCGGAACGAGGCTTCTCCTTCCAGAGAGAAGGCCCTCTCGATATGCGAATGGGAGCGGTCGGGCAGACAGCTGCTGACCTTGTGAATACTGCGTCAGCCAGCGAGCTGACACGGATTTTTCGCCAATATGGAGATGAACCTCGGGCCGCACAATTTGCTGCACGGATCGTGAGTGCACGAGAAAAGAAGCCCTTTAGTACAACGACAGAACTAGCCGAACTCATTGCCGCCGGACGGCAGGGCCCACGCCATCCTGCAACGAGGGTATTTCAAGCACTCCGTATTGCTATCAATGATGAGATTGCTTCGCTTGAGAGAGCACTACCTGCGCTTGCATCTCTGCTGCGGCCTGGTGGAAGAATGGCAATTCTTTCGTTCCATTCGCTGGAAGATCGCATTGTAAAACATTTTTTCCGTCGTCATTCGATGGCCGAAATTGATGATCCCACTTGGCCTGCTGCGAGGCCAAATCCAGAAAGAATTTTCGATTCTCTCACGCAGCGATCTGTTACCGCATCGTTGGACGAAGTCGTTTCTAACCCCCGTTCCCGCAGTGCCCGTCTTCGGGTTGTGGAACGCCGCACCGGAGGATGCTTGCAATGAGTGAAAATCGCCGCCGCACTATTAATACGATTGAGGTCAATGTTCTGGCTCGCTGGATCGTGGCCTTTTTCTTCGTGGCTCTTGCAGGACTTTTTTTTGTTTATCTCAAAAATCAGCAGCATGCCATTGGTGATCATGCCCGCTCGGTGGAGTATGCTTTGCGTCAAGCAGAGGCTAAGAACGAGACGCTGAAAGCGCGAATTACCGGTTTAACTTCCCGTGGTGCACTCCAGAAGCGCATCGACGAGGGATATCTCCATCTCGAACCGATCTTGGATACGGCGATTGCGCGTATCACGCCGCCACTGTCGGCCGAACATGACGGGGTTTTGCGCACAGCCTCGCGCGATCCGGATAGCCGGTTCGGTGCAGGGGCTCCCCAGCGCACTATTAGCAGGTGAAAAAAACCGGCACTCGCATCGGTCTGGTCTGTGGCCTGATGGTCACAGTCTTCACTTTCTTTGCATGGAGACTCATTGATCTTCAGGTGAATCGGCATGATTACTACTCAAGAATTGCCGCTGAGAAGCATTGTATTCGCATCGCGATTCCTGCGCGACGGGGACGAATTTTGGATCGGAATGGTGAAGAACTCGCCGTGAATATTCCAGTGCGCACAGTGACTGCCGATGGGACGCGCATTCATAATGCCGCTACGCTGGGTGCATTCGCTGCTCCTTATCTCGATATGTCTGTCGCTGAATTGACGAGCAAGCTCTCTACTCAGCGGAAATATGTAGTGATCCGCAAGGAAGTGAGTGAGGAAAAGACGCAGGCCATGATCGCCGCGATGGATAAGGCGAAACTACATGGTCTCTATCTTGAAGAGAGCTCAGTCCGCAGTTATCCCAATGCCGACATGCTCTGTCATGTGCTCGGATTTGTGGATCATTCGAGACACGGGATTGATGGAATCGAGAAGATCTTTGACAAGGATCTCAGCGGACAGGATGGCTTTCGTATGATCGAGCATGATCGCAAGGGGCGTGAAATCGTGATTTACCGAGGACAGGAGCAGCTCCCTCAGGAGGGTTCTGACATCCGCCTGACTATTGACATGGGATTGCAAGCCATCGTGGAGAGAGAGGTCGATGCGACCTATAAGGAACTTCACCCCAAGGGAGTGACTGCAGTTATTGCTGATCCCAATACTGGGGAGATACTTGCTCTGGCTTGCCGCCCCAACTTTGACCCCAATAACTTTAGTGATGCCAAACCGGATCAAATGCGCAATCGCGCCATCAGCGATATGTACGAGCCGGGATCGACCTTCAAGATCGTCGTGACTGCTGCGGCCTATAACGAGGGAATCGTGAATGACACGACACGCATTTATTGCGAGAATGGTCGCTTTCCGTACGGAGGAAAGGTTATCAAGGATCACCACGGAAGCGGCGATTTGAGTATTCCTGAAATCTTGATGAAATCCTCGAATGTCGGTGCGGCCAAAATCTCACTTCGTATGGGAGATCAAAGCTACTACGACTATGTCCGCCGTTTTGGATTTGGAGAAAAGACCGGCATTCCGTTGCAGGGAGAGATTTCAGGACTGGTGAATCCCCCCCACCGCTGGGATGTGCTGACAAAGACGCGCATGGCCTTTGGACAGTCAGTAGCGGTTACTCCTATCCAGATGGTGATGGCGATGTCCACGATTGCCAATGGGGGGAAGCTGATGAAGCCGCGCTTAATCCTAAGCATGGGGGAAGGAACCGCTGTTGAGCCTGCTAAGCCTCTTCGCGAAGTGGTCTCTCAGAAGACGGCTAAATATATTTCCATGGCATTGGAGAAGGTCGTGAGCAATCAGGGGACAGCAGTTTTGGCGAAGATCGACGGCTATCCGGTGGCAGGGAAAACGGGAACGGCTCAGAAGATCGGCACGCACGGAGGGTATCTGGAAGGGCGTTACATTGTTTCCTTTGCTGGATTTATGCCTGCTGACGCTCCGAAGATGACTGGACTTGTCATTGTCGATGATGCCCCCATCGGCTCCGAGGCGAACTATGGAGGACTCGTGGCAGCTCCTGTGTTTTCCAGAATCGGAGGGAAGGCAGCACGCTATTTTGACATGCCTCCCGAGTCTCCACAAATGATGGCCCAATCAGGAAATTCCGGCACCAATGCCGTCACCACACGATGACTTCAGCCACCCTTACCTCTCCGACCCTCGGCTCACTTGCGAGCAGGACGCAGGTGCTTTCCATCAAAGGAAATGCCGAGTGTTTCGTGACTGGTCTCGGTTATGATTCACGGAAAATTGAACCAGGCGATCTCTTCTTTGCCCTTCGGGGAGCACACGAGAATGGGGCCCGTTTTGCGCTCGATGCTGCCGAACGAGGTGCCGTCGGATTTGTCAGTGATCAAGATTTGGGGCAACCTCCGATCCCGCAGGTGAGAGTGCCCAAGGCCCGCGAGGCAATGGCTGATATCGCCAATGCATTCTATGGGTATCCCTCCCTTTCGCTGGCTGTGGCAGGAGTCACGGGAACCAATGGGAAAACGACGACTGCATGGATCATCAGACATCTTTGTGAAGCTGTCGGCAGGGCTTGCGGGTTGATTGGAACGATCGAATATGTCTTGCCTGGTCAGATAGAACCGGCCACTCACACAACCCCTGAATCGATTGATCTTCAGCGAATGCTTGAACGCATGAGCGATGGAGGATTCAAGGCGGCATCGCTGGAAGTGTCGAGTCACTCCCTGGTGCAGCAACGCGTGCGGGGAGTGGAATTCGATGCGGCAGTATTCACGAATCTGACCCAGGATCATCTCGATTATCACGGTACGATGGATGACTATTTTGAGGCAAAAAGGTGCCTCTTCACGATGCTTGCAGGGCAGACCAAAAAGAAAGGGCGTGCGATCATTAATTCCGATGATCGCTATGGTCGCCGCCTTATTGATCGGATGGGATCATTTCCCCACATCTCCTACGGACAGGGGAGCAATTGTAATTTCCGCGCAAGCAATATCACCTACTCGTCGATTGGGACGACCTTCCGTCTTGATGCCAGAGGCAGAAGTTATCTCGTGAGAACTCCCTTGATAGGTCTCTTCAATGTTTATAATACGCTGGCGGCCATGGCCGCAGCAGCTGCGATGGGATTGGAACTCCGACGAGTCGTTGCCGCTGCTGCCACGATTCCTCAGGTGCCTGGACGGGTGCAACGCGTTCCTGGGCAAAGAAATTTTCAAGCATTTGTCGATTATGCCCACACGCCGGATGCTTTAGAGAATATCCTCAAGGTACTGCGAAAGCTCAATCCGGCTCGTCTCATCACGGTCTTTGGATGTGGGGGGAATCGGGATCGTGGAAAACGCCCGCTCATGGCTGCTGCGGCAGAGCTCTATTCCGACCGCGTCATCATGACCACCGATAATCCTCGCAACGAAGATCCTCTCGCAATTCTTCGTCAGATGAAAAAAGGAATGGAGCGAAGCGATCATGAGATCTTTGTCGATCGTGAAAAGGCAATCTACCGCGCCGTCGAGCTTGCCGGAGCGAATGACATTATCCTGATTGCAGGCAAGGGACACGAAGCATATCAGGAGATTGGTTCGGAAAAAATACCCTTTGACGATGTGCATATCACAGCTCGTGCAATGGCTGAAAAACCATTTAAGGAAAACTAAGATGAATCCTCTTTCTCTTTCCTCTCTTGCCGCCATGAGCGGAGCCTCGCTGATTGCCGGAGACTCCGAGGCGCACGCCCTCCGTATCTGCAAGGATACCCGCTCTCTCCAGCCTGGTGATCTCTATGTGGCACTGCGCGGAGAGAATTTTGACGGTAATCATTACATTGCCGAAGCAGCTGCCAAAGGTGCTGTCGGCGTGCTATGCGATGCCGAAGCCCCTGCCGGACTCCCTCGTGGCTTTGGTGTTCTTGCAACGCCTGATGCTGTCACGGGGCTTACTCTGCTTGCTTCGGCTTGGCGTGATTGCCTATCGCTCCGTTCCGTGGTCATTACAGGAAGCAGTGGGAAGACTTCGACCAAGGATTTCACAAAGCAGGTCATGAAGAGTCGTTTTCAAACGACTGCTACAGAGGGGAATCTCAACAATCATCTGGGGCTTCCGCTTTCCATCCTTGCTGCGAGGAAAGAAGATCAGGTTGCCGTTTGGGAAATTGGAATGAATCATCGTGGAGAAATTTCACCGCTGGCAGGACTAGCCAGACCCGAGATTGGAATCATCACCGGCATCGGCACTGCGCATATCGAGCATCTCGGGAGCAGAGAGGAAATCGCACGGGAAAAGGGAGATTTGCTCGAAAGATTGCCCTCCTCAGGTTGTGCGATTCTTCCGACAGAAGATGACTTTGTCTCAGAACTCCGTTCGCGAACTTCAGCGAGAGTTTTAGAGGTCGGGTTTCATGCTGGTGATCTCCGAGCGATTGAGATCGTTGCCGAGAGCGATGGCAGCCGATTTATCATCGAAGGAAGTTTCGGGAGAGCTGAGGCATTTTTGCCAGTTCCAGGAAAACATATGGTAGGGAATGCCCTGCTTGCCGTAGCTGCCGGAATTATGTGTGGAATTTCGCTACACGACTGCGCCGACGCTCTTGCGGGATGTGAATTAACCGGAGGACGATTGCGTCGCATGGTGTATCGTGGTGTGACGCTATTAGACGATACTTACAATGCTAATCCTGACTCGATGGTCGCTGCTTTGGAAACGCTCTCAACCCTTCCTTGTCCTGGACATCGTATTGCAGTGTTGGGAATGATGGGCGAACTTGGTGCACATGCACAGGCTGGATATGAACGGGTCGGCAAAGTTGCGGCTTCAATACTCGATACGCTGATTTGTGTGGGCAAGGAGGCTGCTGCCATTGGTGAGGCTGCTGCAAGGCAGGGACTGGCTGATGTTCAAGTGGCTGGAGAGAATGGAGAGGCCGCCAGAATTCTTTCTGCCTTAGCTCAAACAGGAGATCTGATTTTATTCAAAGCGAGTCGGAGTGCTCGCATGGAGGAAGTCTTGAACCAATTTAACTAACCCCTCTTCATGCTCTACTATCTCACGCAACTAGCTGACCTGCTGCAAGGCATTCCCGGAGCCAAGGGACTTCGTGTCTTTCAATACATTTCGTTTCGAGCCCTCTGCGCTGGACTTACTTCATTTCTGCTTTGCCTTCTTTTTGGCAACATGGTCATCCGTCGCCTAATTTCTCTGAAATTCGGTCAACCGATCCGCAGCGCGGAGGAGGTGCATCGACTCAATGAACTGCATGGGGGAAAGAAAGGAACTCCAACCATGGGAGGAGTTCTTCTCATCGGTGCCGTGATTGTTTCGACGCTTCTCTGGGCCCGCCCTGATAATTCCTTTGTTTGGTTGGTGCTTCTGACGGCGGTCTATTTGGGCGGACTCGGCTTCTATGACGATTATCTCAAAGTGTCTAAAAAACATTCCGACGGGATTAGCAGCAGGCTTAAGTTTGTTCTCCAATGCCTCCTCGCGGCTGGAGTGACGGCATTTTTCCTGCTTTCTCCATCACTCTCCAAGCAGGCTCAGGAACTTTATATTCCCTTTTTGAAAGAGCCGCTGCTTACCCATATGGGAATCGTAGGCACCTTTCTCTTTTATTTTCTGATTATCGTCGGATCTTCCAATGCTGTGAATCTAACCGATGGGCTGGATGGACTTGCCTCAGGATGCACGGTTATGGCTGGAACTTGCTTTGGAATTTTTACCTATCTTGCCGGAAATTATAAAGCGGCTATCTATCTTCAGATTCCTTACTTTGCCTCCTCAGCGGAATTGGCTGTCGTCAGCTTTGCTCTTGCAGGAGCTGCCCTCGGCTTCCTCTGGTGGAATGCCCATCCAGCACGGGTCTTCATGGGAGATACCGGATCGCTTGCAATCGGTGGGGTGCTCGGAGTGCTGGCCATTTGCTGCAAACAGGAGCTCCTGCTGGCCATCGTCGGCGGAGTTTTTGTCGCAGAGGCACTTTCAGTGATTCTCCAAGTGGCGAGTTTTAAGATGACAGGAAAGCGGATCTTCAAAATGTCTCCGCTGCATCATCACTTTGAACTCTCAGGTTGGAAGGAGAACACGGTTACGGTGCGTTTTTGGATCATGGCCATTGTTTTCGGATTGCTTGGCCTCGCCACACTCAAACTTCGATAAACGAGGCATGATAACGACCTCTTCCTCTTATTCTGGCAGGAAAATCGTCGTGCTCGGCTTGGGCCGTAGTGGTATGGCTGCGGCACGATTGCTGCTTCGTCAAGGTGCCATGGTGACTCTCTGTGACAGTGGAGAATCAGTGCCGCTACGGGAGCGGGCAGAAGTTCTACGCAAAGAAGGAGCCGTTGTACTGACGGGAAGTGAAGCTCTGAGTGATTCTACTCGTTATGATCTGGCCATTCTGAGTCCTGGTATCGAGGAGACGACGCAACTTGTGACCAATGTCACAGCGAAAGGAACTCCGCTGATCGGAGAGCTGGAACTTGCCTTCACCCTTTGCCATTGCCCAGTCGTTGCGATTACCGGAACCAATGGAAAGACAACAACAACAGAACTTACCAGTCTTATGCTGCGTGGCGCAGGATGGCGTAATGAGGCGTGTGGCAATATCGGCACACCGATGTCGGAGCTAGTCGATGCCCAGGAGCCTTGGGATGTGCTGGTGGTCGAGGTCAGCTCTTTTCAATTGGAGACGATCCAGTCTTTCCATCCTAAGGTGGCGATGTGGCTGAATCTCAGCCCCAATCATCTCGATCGCTATCCTTCCATGAAGGAATATAGGGAGGCCAAGTTGCGGATTTTTGAAAATCAGACTGAGGAAGACTGGGCCGTAGCCCCCTTGGATGAGCGAAATGATCTTGAAGGAATGCGTGCGAAGAGCCTGACATTCAGCACCACAGATGACGCAGCAGATTTGACCCTAAGGGGAACAGAAATTCTTTATCGTGGAAATCTCCTGCTCGATTTGGAAAAAACAAAACTCCGAGGCCCTCATAATGCGGCCAATCTCATGGCGGCTTTTGGCTGCGGTGTGGCACTTGGAGCCGATCTGTCCACGATGGCTGCGGCGATGCTCGAATACACTCCCCCTGCCCACCGCTGCGAACTCATCAGGGAACAAAACGGCATCCGTTGGATTAATGATTCCAAAGCGACCAATCTGGATGCCATGGAACAAGCAATCCGATCTGTGCAGGGGCCATTGATTCTGATTGCAGGAGGGAAAGATAAAGGATTTGAATTCGCCCCGATTGCCCCGCTTGTGGAGGAGAGAGTGTCGCTTGCGATTCTGATCGGGGAAATGCGTCATCGTATCGCACGGGATTGGGCGAGCGTGAGCGTTACTCCTGTGGAGAGTCTGGAGGAGGCCGTTGCCCTCGCCGCCAGCAAAGCAGCTCCAGGAACAACCGTCCTCTTTTCTCCAGGCACCTCCTCCTTTGACATGTTCCGCGACTACACCGCGCGAGGAGAGAGTTTTTGTCGCCTTGTGACGGAAGGCCTCTTCTCCGAAGCAAAGATTTCAACATTTCCCGATAGTCTCAACCTCACTGCATCCTAGCTCAATAACCACCACATCATACCCATGAAACCTATGATTCCAAAACGCACGCGTCGCCTGCGCGCCCGCGCAGCGACAATGAATAGCCATGAATCCGAATATGAGGATTACGGGCCCGAACCTAACATGAAGCTCTCCCACGCCTTCTTGGTCGTCCTGCTTCTGCATGTGATCGCCGTGGGGGGGATCTATGCCTTTAATTCATTTAAGGCGTCCAAAGCCCCCAAACTGGCAGAGACGGCAAAAGCTCTCTCTCCCCAAGATCAACCTGCTCAGCCGCTATTTAATTCGGGTGGGGGAGATGAAAATCCTAGTGATCCCGAGAACAGACCTCCCTCTAATGATAAAGAAGAGAAGGTTCCCGTGGTGACTAAAACCGCTGAAGCTCCCGCCGTTAACCAGCAGGCAGCTCCGGAAATCAAACCAACTCTCTCAAAGACAACCCCCAAAGCGCATCAGGGACTCTTTGCGAGTATTAAGTCGGCCCTTCATAAAATTACAGGAGGCGGTGTTGCTGCAGCCACGACTGCGAGCGTTGCCACGGCTGCTGCTCAGGATGCACCGACACCAGCACCTCTAACAACAGGAACGGCCAGCCAACCTGTGGTTGAAACGAAGGCAAGCACCTCCTCCCCTGATACTGCTGCTCCCACGACTCCCACTCCCAAGACCTACCTTGTGAAGGCTGGGGATACACTCACGAAGATTGCTGCTTCACTTGGCGTGACTATTCCTAATCTCGAAAAAGCGAATAGCATGACCGGCAGCACCGTACTGAGAATTGGCCAGACGCTTCAAGTGCCTGAAAAGATCGTGGCACAAGCAGCCTCGGATGCTGCAAGTCAGACGAGTCAGGTTGCCGGAAGTGTGGGCCAGATTCCTGGGGCAATCGCTTCCGGGGCCAACACGCTTTCATCAGAAGTTCAGGGAGCGGTGGCCCCAACGACTGCTTCACCCTCCACTAACGGCATGACGGAATACACCGTAGCCAAGGGTGATAATCCCTACAAGATAGCCAAGAAGTTCAAGATCACTCCTTCCGATCTGATGAAGGTTAACAATATCACCGATCCAAAAAAAATTCAGATTGGACAGAAGTTGAAAATTCCCGCCTCACACAAAACGACAAAAGTAGCGAAATAATCGTTGCAACAGAACAGACCTTGCCATGCAGCGAAGCAGTATCTATCTCCTCCTCCTTTCGGTGTTGGGGCTCGTCGCTCTTGGCATGGTCATGCTTTTTAGTACGAGCGCCTTTGCCCAGGATAGCCACGGTGATATTTATTACTTTGTCAAAAGACAGGGGATGTGGCTTTTGATTGGCACTGTAGCGTGCGTGGCAGGTGCATTGGTAGATTATCATGTGTGGCAGAAACATTGGGTCATCTGGTTTGGAGTCTCTGCACTCCTTCTAGCTCTCTGTTTTGTGCCACATGTCGGAATGCGGATTAATGGCTCGTTACGCTGGCTTAATCTCCGTGTGGCAGTATTTCAACCGAGCGAGATTGCCAAGATCGCTGCAATATTCTTTCTGGCTTGGTGGTTTTCGAGGGAGAAGACAGAGGCTCGAAAACTCCTGCATGGATTCCTAATTCCTTTTGCGATTGTTTTTGTGCTTGTTGGACTGATCGCGGGAGAGGTTGATCTAGGAACCAGTGCTCTGATTGGAGCCACGACGCTTGCCATTTGCTTTGTCGCAGGAGCGAATTGGGGAATCATCGTTCTCTTTTTTGGAGCAGGGCTTGGCGGGCTCCTGGGAATAGCGATGCTCATTCCTGAACGCGCTGCTCGCATGATGACCTTTCTGAATCCAGAAGGAGATAAACTCGGCAAGGGTCTTCAGCAATGGCAGGCATTAATCGCCTTTGGATCGGGTGGATTCGATGGTCTGGGGCTTGGAGAAGGGCGGCAGAAAATGCTCTATCTACCCTACGCGCACACCGATTTTATCTTTCCAATGATCGGCGAAGAACTGGGGCTCCGTTTTACCTGGCTTGTGATGATGGCCTATATCCTAATTATCCTCTGTGGAGGTCTCATCGCTGCCAATGCCCACGATCGGTTTGGAAAATTACTCGCCACCGGCATCCTCCTGTTGATCTCCTTGCAAGCAGCCGTCAATATAGGGATGACGACTTCGTTGCTTCCCAACAAAGGAATGCCTCTTCCTTTCATTAGCTACGGGGGGAGTAATCTCGCAGTCTGTCTCTTTATGATAGGAATTCTTGTCAACATTCACCGCATTGGAATGCCGATTGGGCCGACTCCCGAACGCCATGTCGTGCTCACTGGGCGTTCTGTACCTAGGATCTGATTATGGCTGTTCCCAAGCAATTTGTGATCGCCTGCGGTGGCACGGGAGGACATCTCTTTCCGGGACTCGCTGTGGCCGAAGTTCTTCATGAGCGAGGGCATGATGTTCTCCTGCTGGTATCAGAAAAGGAGATCGACACCGTGGCACTGCGGGATCACCCCGAATTTCGCAGGGAAAAGCTCCCCTCCATCGGAATGCCCTCCCTTCTCTCCCCCGCCTTCCCTCGATTTCTGAAGCGGGGATGGGAGAGCTTCAGCACCTGTCGCCAGCTTTACAGTCGTTACCAACCCGCTGCCGTGCTTGGCATGGGAGGCTTCACCTCTGCGGCTCCACTACTAGCGGCTTGGCAGAAAAAAATCCCCTGCTTTGTGCATGAATCCAACGCCATTGCAGGCCGTGCCAATAAACTCTCCTCCCGATGGACGAATAAAGTCCTGCTGGGACTCCAAGCTTGCGAGCCCTTTTTCCCTGGCCGTGAATGTATTGTCACAGGAACTCCCGTCAGGCGAAATCTCGGCACGCCTCTGGATAAGGCCGCAGCACGCACGGCCTTTGGACTCGATCCCGAATGTCCTACACTTCTGGTGATGGGAGGAAGTCAGGGAGCCTCGGGCATCAATCAGATTCTTTTCAGAGCAGCACCTTTCCTTAAAGAATCACCCCTACAGATCATCCATCTCACTGGTGAGCGGGATGATAATCTTGCTGCGATCAACTATCAACGCGAAGGAATCAAGGCTCATATCTCGCCGTTTCATCATCGCATGGAGGAGGCTTATTCGGCTGCCGACCTCGTGGTTTCTCGTGCTGGAGCGGCCAGTTTAAGCGAACTCTCGCAGTTTTCACTCCCCTCCGTCTTGATACCATTCCCCTTTGCCGCCGACCTGCATCAGCATCGGAATGCCGAGGCTTTTCGTGATGCAGGAGCTGCGGAGTTTGTGGAAGAAAACAATGCCGACCCCGAGTCGCTGGCTCTTCTCATTAGGAATTTGATGGCTGATGAACGCCGCCGCGAGAGGATGGCTGCCGCAGCCATTACCGTACTTCCGCTAGGTGCCGCAGGACTTGTTGCTGATGTTTTGGAGAAGGGGTGTCTGCTGGAGACTGGGCGATGAAATCAAGCGAGAGTGAACACTTCGAGGAGCCCCTCTCCTCCCTGCTGCTTGGCCCCGTTGCACTACGCATTCATTTGATCGGCGTAGCTGGTTCCGGGATGAGCGGCATTGCAGCACTATTGCTCGCTCTAGGGCACCGCGTGAGTGGCTCAGATAAATCTGACACGGCGGAGGTCGAACGCCTCCAACGCAAGGGACTTACCTTCACGACCCCGCATACGGCCGCTCTTGTGCAGGATGCCGATCTGGTGATTTATTCCTCAGCTATTCGGAGTGGCAATCCTGCTTATGATGCAGCCCGTGCCGCAGGCAAACGGATGGCTCGCCGTGCCGAGGTTTTGGCTGCCGTGATGGAGGGGAAGGAGGGAATTGTCGTCTGCGGAATGCATGGTAAGACAACGACTTCTTCGATGGCTGCTCTTGTGCTTCGTGAAGGGGGACTCAAGCCCTCCCATTATGTTGGTGCTGAGATTCCAATTCTCGGCACGAATGCCCGTTGGGATTCAGAAGGAGCGCATTTGGTAGCGGAAGGGGATGAAAGCGATGGCACACTTGTTCAGTATCATCCGAGGCATTCCTTGGTTCTCAATATTGAGCCGGAGCACCTCGATCATTATTCCGACCTGACCGCCATCGACGCTGTCTTTTCTCAGCTCTTGGAGCAGACGACGGGCACTATCTACTACTGGGCGGATGATGAAGGGGCGAAACGCGTCTGCTCCCCCTGGAAGAATGCCATTGCTGTCGGAACAACTGCCGGATGTCGTTATCGTCTCACGGAACTTGAGCAGAGCGGATTTGCCACCTGTTTCTCCGTGATGCGAGGTGAGGAACTTCTTGGAAAAATTCAGCTCGGCATTCCTGGTGTCCATAATGCTCACAACGCCCTTTTAGTCATTGCTCTCGCGTCAGATCTCGGAATTCCGTTCACCGTGATTGCTAAGGCGTTGGAATCTTTTCGCGGAGCAAAGAGGCGTTTTGAATCGAAATATAGCGACGAGAATTTTCAGATTTTTGACGACTACGGACATCATCCCACAGAGATTTCTGCGACACTGGCCACGGCACGGCAGGCTCTGGAGGGAAAGGGACGCTTGGTGGTGCTCTTTCAGCCCCACCGTTTCAGTCGTACGGCGGCTTTACAAAAAGAATTCGGAGCCTCTTTTCAAGAGGCCGATCTGGTCTTTATTGCCCCCATCTATCCGGCGGGAGAAAAACCGATTCCTGGCATTGATGCAGGAACGATTGTGAAGGCTGCGAGAGAAGCGGGACATCCCTCCATCTCTGCTGCTGATTCTGTACTCGATGTTGCACGACTGGCGGCACCGACCTTGCGGGATGGCGATCTGATGATCACCCTAGGTGCTGGAAATATCCATGAAGCCGCAACCTTTCTGGCCCGGGAACTAACCCTGCGCGCTCATCTCCTCAAGACAATGGGTGAAGGAATAATCCGTCTTCAGGAGCCGCTCTCTCGCCACACGACCATGCGCGTCGGAGGCCCTGCGCGATTCTGGGCAGAGCCGGAGACGGAGGAGGGATTTTCCGAACTCGTGCGAGTCTGTCATGACGAAGGGATTCCCTTCATGGTGATGGGGCGCGGTTCCAATCTAATCGTTCGCGATGGAGGTTTTCCTGGCGTGGTGGCCTATCTGGCCCGAGGTTGTTTTGCTGCAAGCTCCGTTGAGGGGAAGGAAATCACGGCGGGGGTTGGTGTGAAGCTCAAGCAATTAGCCTCAATCGCCCGCAGTGCAGGACTGGGTGGATTTGAATGGATGGATGGCATTCCTGGTAATCTGGGCGGAGCCCTTCGCATGAATGCCGGAGCGATGGGCACTCAAACCTTCGATCAGGTGGTACGGATTCGTTTTGCCGACCGCGATGGAAATATCGTTTCACGCACTCCCGGAGAAATTGAGGTGCGCTATCGCGATGTGCCGATTCTGCACGATCACTACGCTCTTTCTGCAACCTTGAGAGGAACTCCTTCCGAGCCAGAAAAAATCGACGCACTCCTCTCCTCCTCGCTCAAGCACCGCAAGGAGACCCAACCCATTGCTGCGAGCGCAGGATGTATCTTCAAGAATCCTGAGGGCATTTCAGCAGGCAAATTGATCGACGAATTGGGATTAAAGAACAGCATGATTGGTGGAGCGAGGGTCTCCGAAGTGCATGGAAATTTCATTGTCAATGATGGAGGTGCCACTGCCTCAGAAATCCTTGCTTTGATCGAACGCATCCGTGCTAAAGCCTTGCAGGAACGAGGCATCAAACTCGAAACCGAAGTCAGCATCCTTGGCGAAGAACCAGAATCTTTTCAAAATTTATGACATCCCTTCCTTCCTTTAACCCCCAGAATCGTCCTCTCGTCGTTCTGAAAGGAGGGCCTGGCTCCGAAAGCGAAGTCTCGCTCCGCTCAGGAGCCTCTGTTGCTGAGGCCTTGCGTTCAACGGGAGCCACCGTGCATGAGATCGAATTAACGGATCGAACTCTTCCTTCTCTGGAGCTGCTTCAAGATGCCGGAATGGTCTTTAATCTCATTCACGGAACTTTTGGCGAGGATGGTGAACTCCAAATACTCTTGGAAGAACAAGGGATTCCCTTTACGGGTGAGGGAAGTGCCGTCAGCCGCGTTGCCTTTGACAAAATCTTAACTAAAAAAGCCCTCGAGAAAGCTGGAGTGCCAACCCCTCGGTGGGAGATTTTGCAAGCTGGTGAGCAGCCGACACTTCCTCTCCCGATTGTCATTAAGGCTCCGTGCCAAGGATCAAGCGTTGGAGTGCATCTGATCCATACAAAAGAACAAATCCCCCCCGCTCTAATCGATTGTCTGCTGCATGGAGAGGAGATTCTAGTGGAAGAACTCGTCGTAGGCCGTGAACTCACGGTCGGCATTCTTGGAGATCAGGCCCTTCCGATTGTTGAGATTCGTCCAGTGCAAGGGTTCTACGATTACACCAATAAATACACCAAGGGCGCGACCGAGTATCTTGTGCCCGCGCCCCTTTCGCCTGCCGAGACTGAAGCTGTACAAAAAATCGCCTTAGCCGCAAAGAGTGCCCTTGGACTAGAGGTCTATTGTCGCGTTGATGTTCTTCTTTCAAACGAAGGCCCCACCGTTCTTGAGATTAACACCATTCCCGGCATGACAGAGACCAGTCTTCTCCCAAAGGCTGCTGCTGCTGTGGGCATCGATTTCGCCTCACTCTGCCAGAAAATAGCAACCCTCTCGCTTGCTGCGCGACCATGACGACCCGCCGCACTTCAGGAAATTACCGCAAAGGAGGACATTCCTCTTCACGGCATCATCTTCTGGAACTGAATGTGCGCACGGCAAGTATTCAAAGACAACGCAGGCATCTGGCCACGGGAGTGCTCTGGAAGATGCTTGTCTTTCTGCTGGTCGTGATCGTCCTTGCGGTTGGAGGGCGCCTTGCTCTCGGTAAATTCCTTTTTCGGAATACTGAATACGCGCTCCAGCATTTGGAGTCTCATCTGGATGGAGTGATGAAGCCGGAGGAACTGGTTTCGCTGACTGGATTTGAAGAGGGTAAGAATCTCTTTTTGCTCGATCTTGATCTGGCCCGTCGGAAGCTTGCAGCCCTGCCTGAAGTCCGCAGCGTCAATCTGGAGCGCATTCTTCCCGACACGATCAAGGTGACTCTGGAACGCCGCATTCCGGTGCTGCTTTTTGCCGGCCCCACAGATGCAGGAGAGTCTTTCATTCCAGGAAAGAGTGTTCTTTGCGACAGGGAGAAAATTCTGATGCAGCCATCACGGCTCGAACCCGAATTTCTGAATCTTCCGATTCTGAAGGGAGTTAATCCTGGGACAACACAGCTTGGTACTGCCTTGGAAAGTGACCGACTAGATTTTGCTCTTCAGCTTCAGACAGCCCTATCTCAAATCACCGAGAACTCCTTCAAGATTCGCGCCATTGATGTTTCCAAAGATTATGCCGCTGTGGTCACGGATAGCTCCAACGAAGCGTTCATCTTTGGAAGAGAGGATCTCCCAGGGCAGATAGAGAGGTTCAGAAAGTTGCTTGCCCATTGCGAGGAGTCGGGGAGAAAAATCGAGTCGGCCAACCTGATGGTCGCACGCAATACGCCGGTGATCTTTGCCATGAGTTCCGAGGCGCCGAGCGCAAAAATCACTCCTGTTCCTGTGGTAAAAAAGAAAGTTCACAGATAGAATTCTTTTCAACAAATTTCTGCATATTAATTTTCCGCACCATGGCCAGCGACCAAATATTTGTCGGACTTGAAATCGGCACTACAAAAATCTGTGTGATTGTTTCCGAAGGTCGAAGCGATGGAACCATTAGCATTCTCGGTGTTGGAGAGACTCCGTCTCGAGGAGTACGCAAAGGGGAGATCGTCGATCTAAATACGGTCACGGAATGTATCCGTGAGGCCCTGCTTGATGCCGAAGAGAAGACCAATGTGGAGATCGGAAATGTCTGGGTGGCCATTACCGGATCGCATCTGCGGAGCTTCAACAATCGCGGCACATTTATTCTTCCTGAGGATCGAGATCTCATTCTTCCTGAGGATCTCCAGACGGTGGAGACCAATGCCAAGGAGGTCTCCCTTCCTGCTGCCAACAGCTTCCTGCATACGATTATCCAAAGCTATCATGTCGATGGAAATCGTAATGTCTTAAGTCCAGTTGATATGGTGGGAAGCAGACTAGAAGCTGATTTTCATATCATTCATGGAGTGAAAACCCGTATTCAGAATACACTTCGATGCATTGAGGCTCTGAATCTGGGTATTGAGGATGTCGTCTTGAGCTCTTTGGCAAGTGCTCTTGTTGTGCTGACGCAACAGCAGAAAGATCTTGGCTCTCTGGTGATCGACATGGGAGGAGGAACGACCGATTATCTACTCTATCTTGACGGTGCTGTTCGGCATAGTGGAGTGCTGGCTCTGGGGGGGGATCACATCACCAATGATATTTCGCTTGGGCTTCGGCTTCCCATTGCGCGGGCTGAATTACTGAAGATCCAGGAAGGCTCCGCATCCGATCCTGAGCTTTCCGAGGATGGACTCATTTCGCTTAAAAATGATCCCGGATTTCATGGGTGTGAGATTGATCGTAAATCCCTCGACACGATTATTCATCTGCGCGTGCGGGAAATTTTTGAACTCATTCGTGATGACATCGAATCCACAGGCGAGGGGATGCTTGGAATGCTTGGTGCAGGTGTGATGATAACCGGTGGGTGTGCCAAGCTTCGCGGCATTGCGACGCTTGCTGAGGATGTCTTTGAACTTCCTGTGCAACTGACCAGGGCCAAAGAGGTTGGAGGGGCGACGCAGACCTTTGAGAATCCGCAATTTTCTACAGCCATCGGGCTCACGAAATATGCCATGGCTGTCAGCGCGAATATCCCAGACGAGAGCTTCTTGCAGCGCGTTTTTGGGGGGCTCTTCCGAAGGAGGCAACGATGAGTACCGAGACGAAGGAAACGATGAGAAGAATTCTGGTTGGTGTGGGGAATGCTGGTGTGGCCGTTCTGGATCGCATCGCCATCGAACACCCAGGAATGAAGGGGCTGCTTGTTATCAATAATGATGAGGACTCTCTCGCTGCCTCGATTGTGAAGCGCCGCATTGCCTTCCCCTTGGGCGATCTTGGAGAAGCCTTCCTTGCTATTGAAGAAGAGTTCGGTCTTGCCATCAGTGGAGCCGTTTCTGTGACCTTCTGTGGTGGTCTTGGCGGAGAATGCAGCTCTTTCCTTCTTCCTTCTCTTGTGGCGAGAACGAAGGCTGCGGGCGTCACAACTCTAGCTTGCGTGGGAATGCCGTTCGGCTTTGAAGGACGACAGAGACGAGATCTGGCGACTGCGGCTCTTGAAAAGTTGCATGAGCTTTGCGACGGTGTGGCCATCATTGATAACGACCGACTTTCCGGCGGAGCTCCCTCTACAGCAGCTATCAGGGAAGCCTTTCAGATTGCAGATCAGACGCTCCAGAACGCGCTCATGGCCTTGCAGGGAATGCTTTCTTCCTCGGGGCCGGTTAAGATTACGAGAGCTGATCTGGTCTCTGTGCTCGGCATTTCTGGGGCAATGACTCATTTTGGTTATGGTCAAGCTGAGGGAGGCAATCGGCTCCATGAAGCCCTTGAAATGGCTCTGAAAAGTCCGTTGTTGGCACACTCGGAAAAAGGAACAAAGGGAGGTGCTCTCAAGGAAGTCTCGACTCTTCTTTTACTGCTTCAAGGGGCGCAGGATCTTTCCTTTGCCGAAGTTCAGCGCACCGTGTCGGAACTTGAAAGTCTCGCTGGTGAGGAATGTCGAATCAAGGTAGGGGTTCATGCCGATAGATCTCCCGGAGCACCTCTAGAAATTTTTATCCTAGCAAGTTCTGGAGTGGAGCGGCCTGCGCTGAAGCATTCGGAACCAGCAGTTTCTCGTCCGCTTGTTCGTGAAGCTGTTGCTCCGCGGCCTGTACTTCAGCCAATTGTTCCTCCGCTCTCTCCAGAGCCAATGCCTGTCGCGGAGAAGCCAAATAAAGCGGCAGAGCCCCCCTCTTCCAGTAGGCCCTCCAAAGCGGTCAAAAACAGTGCCAATCCCGTCAAGCAGACGCAGGGAGTTCTCGATCTCGATACCTATCAGCGAGGCCGTTTTGACAAAAGCGAGCCAACCATCGTGGCTGGAGAGGATCTTGATACCCCGACTTTCATGAGAAAGGGGATCAAGCTCGGTTCCCCCTCAAGACGCTGATGGGGAAAATGCTGAAAAAATAAAAAGCTGAAAAGCTGACTTTGAAATATAATCAATCTATGAGACCTGACAAATTCACCGCTAAGATGCAGGAGGCTTTCAATGGTGCCATTGACATCGCCTCAGGGCTCGGTCAGCAGGAGATCGGCAATGAACATTTTCTCTTAGCACTTCTCTCTCAGAGCGAAGGATTAACTCAGCCACTTCTGGAGAAGATGGGGGTTTCCATCACCGCTTTCACGGCAAAATTAGAGTCAGCGGCAGCCGTGCTGCCCAAGGTTCATGGAGGGGCACAGCCATTCGTCGGGACGGATCTGCGTAAGACCATTGACTCTGCTGAAAAGGAGATGGGCAAGCTCAAGGATGAGTTTCTCTCCGCCGAGCATTATTTACTGGCTCTGAGTCAGGAGAAGAATGCAGCGGCCAAACTGCTGCATGAAAATGGAGTCACGCATCAGGGCCTCATGCAGGCCCTCGTTGAAGTACGCGGCAGCCAACGCGTCACCGATCAGAATCCTGAGGTGAAATATCAGACGCTGGAAAAATATGGCCGCGATATTACGGAGCTTGCGAGGAAGGGAAAAATCGATCCTGTCATAGGGCGCGATGAGGAGATTCGCCGCACCATGCAGGTGCTCTCACGACGCACGAAGAATAACCCTGTCCTCATAGGTGAGCCTGGCGTGGGAAAGACAGCCATCGTCGAAGGGCTTGCACGCCGTATTGTCAGTGGTGATGTGCCGGAGTCGTTGAAAAACAAACGCCTCGTCGCTATGGACATCGGCGCGATGGTTGCTGGAGCAAAATTTCGCGGAGAGTTTGAAGATCGACTGAAGGCTTTTCTTAAAGAAGTCACCGCTTCCGCAGGAGAGATCATTCTCTTCATCGACGAGCTGCATACCATCGTCGGAGCCGGTGCCGCCGAGGGATCGATGGATGCCTCCAATCTCCTCAAGCCTCAGCTCGCACGCGGAGAGCTTCGCACCATCGGAGCGACGACTCTTGATGAATACCGCAAGTATATCGAGAAAGATGCCGCGCTGGAACGCCGTTTTCAGCCGGTCATGGTGAAGGAACCAAGCGTGGAAGATACCATTGCCATCCTACGAGGACTCAAGGAACGCTACGAGGTGCATCATGGAGTTCGTATTCAGGATGCAGCACTCGTCGCTGCCGCTGTGCTATCACACCGTTATATCTCCGACCGCTTTCTGCCGGACAAGGCCGTCGATTTAATTGATGAAGCCGCCTCGCGCTTGAAGATCGAGATCGAGTCGATGCCGACTGAGATCGATCAGATGGAACGCCAGGTCATGATGCTCGAAATGGAGCGACAGGCCCTCCGCAAGGAGAAGGATGCTGCCAGTAAGGAACGGCTTGAGAAACTTGAAAAGGAACTCGCTGGAATCAAAGAGACCGGTTCAGGTCTGAAGGCTCGTTGGCAGAAAGAGAAAGAAGAGATCGGTAAATCTCAGAAAATTAATGAGCAGATAGAGGCTCTGAAAAACGAGTTGGCGATGGCGCAACGCCAGGGAGATTTTTCCAAAGCAAGCGAGATTCAATATGGTCGCATCCCTGATCTCACGGCAAAGCTGGAGGAACACAATGCCAAACTTGCCAAGAATGGGCAGTCGGCTCTGCTCAAGGAAGAGGTCACGGAGGAGGATATTGCCAAGGTCGTTTCCGTCTGGACGGGCATTCCTGTTTCTAATCTTCAGGAAGGAGAACGCCAAAAACTGGTGAAGATGGAGGAACGGCTCATTGAACGAGTCATCGGACAAGGCCATGCGATCAAATCAGTCTCCAATGCCGTCCGCCGCGCTCGTGCGGGACTTCAAGAGGAGAACCGCCCGATTGGTTCCTTCATGTTTCTGGGGCCGACAGGTGTGGGTAAAACAGAGCTCTCCAAAGCTCTCGCCGAATTTCTCTTTGATGATGAGAATGCCATTATCCGTCTCGATATGTCGGAGTATATGGAGAAGCACACCGTCGCTCGTCTCATCGGAGCACCTCCTGGGTATGTCGGATATGAAGAGGGAGGTCAACTGAGCGAAGCTGTCCGGCGCAAGCCCTACTCCGTGGTGCTCTTCGACGAGGTGGAGAAGGCACACGGAGATGTCTTCAATGTCCTGCTTCAGGTGCTTGATGATGGTCGCATCACCGATGGGCAGGGACGCACCGTCGATTTCAAAAACACCGTCCTCATCATGACAAGCAACATCGGGAGTCAGTACATCATGGAGGATCTCAAGGTCGAGGAACGGAACAAACGCGTGATGGAATCGCTGCGAGGACATTTCCGTCCTGAGTTCCTGAACCGTGTTGATGAGATCGTGATCTTTGATCGGCTGAGTGACAAAGAGATTGAGAAAATTGTTGAAATCCAGTTGGCCCGTTTGCAGAAACGCCTTGCGACTCAAAAGCTTCATCTCGAACTGAGTGCCAAGGCCAAATCTTATCTTGCCAAGGAAGGATATGATCCAGCCTATGGGGCGCGCCCACTCAAGCGCGTCATCCAGCAGAAGATTCTCGATCCTCTCAGTATGGAGATTCTCGATGGCAGAATTCATGAAGGGCAAACAATTCATGCCGACCTCTCCGGAGGAGAGTTAAAATTTACCACGAAGTGACTAAGAGAGAAAGCTGAAGGATGAAACTTGAAAGCTGAAATCAGAAAGTAAGAGTTCAAAATGGATATCGAAGAGAGAAAGCAAGAAATGCGTCGCAGAACTAAGGCTTTTGCTGGGCGCATCATGCAAGTTTATCTCGTTCTCGATAAGCGTCGTGAAGAACTTCGTATCTTGGGAAAGCAACCTCTTCGTTCAGGCACTTCTGTAGCAGCCAATTATCGGGAGGCTAGCCGTGCAAGGAGTAGTGAATAATTTACCTCCAAGATCGACCTTTGCAGTCAGGAGGCTGATGAAACACAACTCTGTCTGGAGCTTGTCCACGATGAATGTGGCATTGCGGTCTCGGTGATTGAGCCCAGCTGGAATGAAGCCGATGAACTGATTCGAATTTTCGTCACCATGTCGAGAAATGCCAAAAATAGCCGAGGATAACTAAAGCATACTTTTACTTCAGCTTTCAGGTCTCAGCTTTCACCTTTCTCAACATCTTCCCATGCCCTCCCTTCGCATCATCACGATCAAGGAGGGATTGCCGACTCTGGAGGAGGCGAAGCGACGGCTATTAATGGAGGTGCGGCGGTGCCACGGAGAAGGAATTTCCGTGCTCAAGATCATTCATGGTTACGGCTCGGGCGGTCGTGGCGGCGTGCTGAGGATGGGGCTTCGAAAGGTCTTTGCCGAATACCAACGCGATGGCGACATTCTCGGTTTCGCCTCAGGGGAGGAATTTTCCATCTTTCACTCGGTCTCTCTCGAGATGCTTACAGCGGCACCGGAGCTTCGTAAAGATCCAGATCTGGAGCGAAGCAATCCAGGAGTCAGTTTTCTCTGGATACAGTAGAATATTTCATTTCATTTTGAATTGAAATTATTGTGAGACCTGCTTGAGTGCAGGCGATGAGCCTCTCAGCACTCCAAGTAAATTCTGATTCTGGCGCAAATAGAAAGGCAGCCGAAGGGGAGGCTCTTGGCCATATTCAAAAAGAGATGGCTGGTATTTTTTCTGATCTCGCCGATCTCCTTGGGAATCCCTCTTCTCTTGGCTCAATCTATGGATTGCTCTTTGCCTCGACGGAGGCACTTTCGATGGAGGAAATCGTGGATCGGCTTGGCATCAGCACCGGAACTGCGAGTCAAGGGCTGCGGAGGCTTACTGAGCTGAAGGCGATTGATTCTCACAAGGAAGATGGGGAGAGAGTTACTCGCTACTCAGCGCGTCTGGAACTACGGCCTTTTGTGGCCCTGTTTTTGGAACAGCAACTCATGCCACGACTGAGTCGTTCTTCGGCCAGACTTTCCTCCTTGGAAGAAAGCCTTCCACAGATTTCTTTTTCGCAGAGAGGAGTTCTCAAAACCCGCCTTCATCGAGCCATCAAGTGGCACCGCCTTGCGGGAAATCTTCTCCCTCTGATTCACCGCTTCATCAATCGGTAACGGTCAGCCTCGTCTTCGCCTCATGGCGATTGTACTCCCATTATTAAAATTCGCATTGACCCCGGTCTCCCGGATGGCCAAAGGCGGCAGCATTGCCTGATTATATTTTTAAATGAAGACTGACTTTCTAATTATCGGAGCCGGATTTTCTGGACTAGTAATGGCCGAACGCTTGTCCAATGAGTGTGGAGCTCGTTGTCTGATTGTGGAAAAACGCGATCACATCGGCGGCAATGCCCAGGATGAGTATGATGAAAACGGCGTGCTGATTCACAAATATGGGCCACACTATTTCAGGACGAATTCCCCCCGCATTCGTGACTATCTTTCTCAATTCACCGAATGGCATCCTGTCGATTATCGAATCTTTAGCCATACGGAGGGGCGATATTGGAACTTTCCGATCAATCTCAACACCTTCGAACAGTTTCTTGGAAGGGAGAGCACAAGCGAGGAATTTGAAGCATGGTTGGAGGCGCACCGAGTACCAATAGAAAATCCGGTAAATTCCGAAGAGGTCATCGTCTCCCAAGTGGGATGGGAGCTGTACGAAAAGTTTTTCAAAAACTACACGCTCAAGCAGTGGAAGAAGCATCCTCGCGAACTTGATGCCTCCGTCTGCGGGCGTATTCCGATCCGCACCAACCGCGATGATCGTTATCTCCGCGAGGAGTTTCAGGCCCTTCCCAAGGCTGGCTATCACCGGATGTTTCAACAGATGTTGGCCGCGTCGCTGAATGTTCAAGTGCTTTTGCGTACCGACTACCGCGAGATCATCGGAAAAATCGAGCATAAGCATCTGATCGTGACGGGGCCCATTGATGAGTACTTCGACTATTGCTATGGCCCACTGCCGTATCGTTCGTTGCGCTTTGAGAATGAATCCTTCACAGCAGAGCAGCTATGCGATGGAGGACGCGAGAGAATTGCGGGAAAGCCTGGTTATTATCAGCCCGCCATGCAGGTGAACTATCCCAATGAGGAGGAGTACACCCGCATTGTCGAGATCAAGCACGCCACAGGGCAGACTTGCACGAACACGACCATTGTTCGCGAATATCCTGAGGATTACGCCGCAGGCAAGGAAGCCTACTATCCGAATCCTAATCCTGAAACTGCTGCCCTTTACCAGAAATATGCAGAGAAGGCATCTGCACTGCCAAATGTCAGCTTCATAGGTCGTCTTGCTACCTATCGGTATTATAACATGGATCAAGTTGTTGGCATGGCATTAACTGAGTTTGATAAGTTGAAAGGGAAGTATCTGGCGGCAGGTTAACTGCTTGACTCTCTTTTCATCCATGCGATATAGTTATCCATGCAAAAGATGCAAATTTTATTTCCTGATCCTGTGATGGTGCGACTTCGCTCTGTGGCTGCAGAAGAAGATCGCCCTGTCAGCGAACTCATTAGAAGGGCTGTCGAGCGTTTTCTTGAATTAAAACCACCTGCAAAGTCTCATAAACCTCCCCTCCCTACATTTAAAGGTGGTCATATTCTTGTTTCCTCTGAAAATTTGAAAAAAGTCATTTACGAAAGTGAGTCTTTCTAGTCTCGATACGAATATTCTGCTGTATGCAGCAAAAGAAGATTGTGCGGAGCATCAGTCATGTCGATCGTTATTGGAAGAGGCTATTGCCAAAACAGATCTTTGGATTATTGCCGATCAGGTTTTTCTGGAGCTTTACAAGGCATTGCGCAATCCCAAGGTTCTTTCTAACCCTTTGACTGCTCCCGAAGCGGCTACACACATTAGGATTCTTCGAGAAGAGCTTGGCGTTTTGCACTGTTGTTACACCTCAGAATGTTGGTCATTGCTTATCGCTAATCTTGAGAGATCTGATTTTCCCTATCAACGCACTCATGATGCGGTGTTAGCCTCCACTTTGATTCATCACGGAGTGAAAGTCTTTTATACAAGGAATACAAAGGATTTTCAGAATGTGGGTTTTGAACAAGTCATCAATCCTGTAAATCTTTAACCCTGCAAAAAACTAATCCTTCTAAACCTATGTCTATCGCCATTGTTACCGGCTCCGCCGGCCTGATCGGTTCGGAAACTTGCAAACGCTTTGCAGCCGAGGGACTGGAAGTTGTCGGCATCGACAACGACATGCGCTCTTATTTTTTCGGCAATGAGGCCTCCACCCTTTCCACTCAGCAGAAGCTGGAGAAAGAAATTCCCGGATACAGACATCGTTCCATTGATATTCGGGATGCTGATGCTGTGAATGCCGTTTTTGCGGAGTTTGGATCTACAATCTCGGTTGTGATTCATACGGCGGCGCAACCTTCTCATGACTGGGCAGCTAAGGAGCCTCAGACCGACTTTGGGGTGAATGCTATTGGTACACTGAATATGCTGGAGGCTACACGGCTCTACGCCCCTGAGGCAGTCTTTATCTTCACTAGCACGAACAAGGTTTATGGTGATACGCCCAACAGACTTCCTCTGGTTGAACTGGAAACCCGTTGGGAAATTGACTCTTCCCATATCTATCAAATCGGCATTGATGAGAGCATGTCAATAGATCAGACCAAGCATAGCCTCTTTGGAGCTAGCAAAGTGGCTGCCGATGTATTGGTTCAGGAATATGGTCGTTACTTTGGAATGAAGACCGCTAGTTTTCGTGGCGGATGTCTCACCGGCCCTGCCCATGCGGGAGCTGAGTTGCACGGATTTCTATCTTATCTGGTCAAGTGTACCGTGACTGGCAAGCCCTACCGTGTCTTCGGCTATAAGGGAAAACAAGTGCGCGATAACATCCACAGCCATGATCTTGTAGAGGCCTTCTGGCATTTCTTTCAGGCACCACGAGTCGCTGAAGTCTATAATATCGGAGGGAGTCGGCATTCCAATTGCTCCATGTTAGAAGCCATTACTATCAGTGAGGAACTGAGCGGAAAGAAGCTTGACTACAGCTATGTCGAGGACAACCGTATCGGCGATCACATCTGGTGGATTAGCGATGTTCGCAAGTTCCAGTCGCATTATCCAAACTGGAATTACCGCTATGACCTGCGAGGTATCCTGACGGAAATCCACGCAGCTTGTGTTGCATCATGACAATACTGATTACAGGAGTCTGTGGTTTTGTTGGATCAGAGATCGCTCGTGCTCTGAAGGTAGCGATACCTGATATAACCATCTGGGGGATAGATAATTTCTCCCGAGCGGGAAGTCGTCTTAATGAAGCTCCATTGCGTGCCATGGGTGTTAAGATCATAGAGGGAGATATTCGCAATCTCAATGATCTGGCGCACATTCCTGAGGTCGATTGGGTCATCGATGCCGCTGCTAATCCAAGTGTCCTTGCGGGGGTTGATGGCTCCACAAGCTCTTTTGATCTTCTAGATCATAACCTTATTGGAACGATACGGCTTCTGGAGTTCTGCAAGACTCACCGTGCAGGATTCCTTCTCCTGAGTACGAGCCGAATCTATTCCATTCCTCCTCTGGCTACCCTCTCTGTCACTCCTGAGAAGGATGCCTTTGCTCCTTCAGAGAACCATCTCTCCGGCTTCGGATCGAAAGGAATCAGTGAAACCTTCTCCACAGAGCCCCCAATTTCTCTGTACGGAGCTTCCAAGAAAGCCTCAGAACTCCTGGCACTAGAATATGGTGCTGCCTTTGGTTTCCCTGTCTGGATCAATCGTTGTGGAGTCATGGCGGGAGCGGGCCAGTTCGGAAAGGCCGATCAGGGGATTTTCAGCTTTTGGATTCATCGTTGGGCTGGGAAAAAACCTCTGAAATATATCGGTTTTGGGGGACATGGTTGGCAGGTTCGGGATTGCCTTCATCCCCGAGATCTTATTGGGCTTCTCATCCGCCAGATGGAGAACCTTGAGTTTCCTGCCCCTCGTATTGTCAATCTCTCAGGCGGAATTTCGAGTGCTAGATCACTGGCTCAACTGAGTGCCTGGTGTACTGAACGCTTCGGCGCACGGGAGGTTGAGGCCGATCAGACTCCAAGACCGTTTGATCTCCCTTGGGTTGTTCTCGATAGTTCCCTTGCCGAGAATGTTTGGGGATGGAAACCGGAAACTTCCGTTGAAACAATTTTAGAAGAGATCGCTATGCATGCTTTGGCTCATCCTGATTGGCTTGATATTACTGGTGGATAAAAATCTCGTGACTGCTTCTGATCAGACTTTTTCTCTTGGACTCCTCTCCATTGTCATTCCGGCACGGGATGAGGAAGGGTGTATTGCATCAACCGTCGAGCATCTTCACTTGGAGCTTGAGTTACGAGGAGTTCCTCATGAGATCGTGGTGGTCGATGATGGGAGTAGTGACAAAACCTGGGAGATTCTTCAATCTGTTCAGACGAGAATTTCACAACTACAACCCGTGAAAAGCCCTGGACCTCATGGATTTGGTAGGGCTATTACGCTAGGCCTTGATGCCATGAGGGGGGATGCGGTTGTGATTATGATGGCCGATGAGTCCGATGATTGTCGGGATGTGGTTCGTTATTGGGAGAAGCTCAATGAAGGCTATGACTGCGTTTTTGGAAGTCGTTTCATGCGCGGAGGAGGCACTATTGATTACCCTGCATTCAAGCTTTTTGTAAATCGCTTGGCTAATGCCTTTGTTCGCATGATGTTCCGTCATGGACTTAACGATACAACTAATGCGTTTAAGGCTTACCGCCGTACCGTCATCGAGGGGATTCGGCCTATACTATCGCCGCATTTTAATATCACGGTGGAACTTCCGCTCAAGGCTATCGTTCGAGGTTATACTTTCACGACCATTCCGATCACATGGAGAAATCGGCGGCATGGTGTTGCAAAGCTGAAAATCCAGGAGATGGGCAGTCGCTATCTCTTCATTTGCCTCTATGTCTGGCTGGAAAAATATTTTTCACGAGGGGATTACAAAAAACGCTCATGAATTGGAAGACGCTTCTCTTGGGGATTTTTCTGTTGCTGCTGCTACTTGCGGGGACGAAGTCCGAGAGTCTCTGGATAGACGAAGGGGACACGGCCTATTATGCCACGCAGCAGACCTTTGCTGCATGGAAGGGACATCTTCTGACCGACACGAATGCAGATTGCCAATTCCCACTCTACATGTTTGGTGTCTGGGCCTGGGAAAAAATAGCCGGCAACTCGGAATATGCCCTTCGTGCGGCTAATGCGATTTTGGCTCTTCTTGCACTCGCTTCCTTCGGTATCATCGGACGACAACTTGGATTTCGCTATCTTTGGGCATTGCTCCTGATACAGCCTTTTTTCTGGTTTTATCTGAATGAGGCCCGTCCTTATATGCTTCAAATTTCAGCGGGGGCCGTCTTATTAGCTGGATTCGTCTCATTAAAAGAAAAAAGGGGAACAGGACTTGGTTGGCTTCTCTTCTTTACGGGAACTGTTCTCCTTTACTACGCAACACTGCTCTCCTTTATCACTTTGAGTGCTTTTTACGGGGTGGTCGGGATCATGGTTTTGCGTAAAGAAATTGCTCTGCCAAAAAAGTGGGTTGCATGGGGAATATTACTCACATTAGCACTTGCGCCTGGAGCAATCTATTATCTTCAGACGGTGCTCCGAGGGGTGGGGGGTGCCAAGATATGGGCTGTCAGTCCGTTGAATTTTATCTGGGTTTATTACGAAATCATCGGAGGAGTCGGACTCGGCCCTCCTGTTTGGCAGATTCGGGAGATCGCCCGCAGCATGATTCATTCGGGAATGTCGCTCACCACCTTCACCCCATTTTTACTTGCCGCCGTTTTAGTGCTGGGTATTGGCTGGATTTTCATTAGCTCTGCCTGGAATGTTATCAAACAGATCAAAAAAGAATCCTTGCAAGGAAACCTCTTTGTTATTCTGAGCATCATGTTGGCGAGCATCATTTTTGCCTTTGCTGGCATTTCGATCATTCTGAAAAAAGCCTTCTGGGCTCGTCATCTCTCGCCGGTATTTCCAGTGTATCTTCTGCTCCTCTATGGCGCGCTCCATTTTCTGATGGCAGACAATAGAGGAATTGCTCGCCGAGTCTTTGGATTCCTCCTGATTGGTCTTCTGACCATATCATCATTTCAGGTCGTCTGTTCCAAGCTTCATGCCAAGGATGATTATCGTGGGGCTGCCCAAATGGCGAAGGAGAGCCTCAAGGATGGAGGTCATGTTTGGTGGGCTGGAAGCTGGCATTGCGGTGCCTATTATGGACTTCCTATTTCCGAGGGAGTCTCCACCTCCCCTCATCTGATCCTGCTTCAGGATAACCCAGACTCCATGCTCCGTGCCCAAAGTGAACCTGATCTTATCCTAATTTCTCGATCGGATGTCTATGATGGGAATCAGACAATCAACTCCTACGCACTGGCTAATGGCTTTCATCAATCTGATAGCATGCCTCATATTTTTAAAGTCTGGGAACGATGATAAGATCCAACATCTACTGTGCTATACAAAATCTTATCGAAACTAAAACTGTCGAAATCTTGAAGAAATAGAATTATCAAAGTGAGGGGTGGGATTCTGGTTAAGAAGGCTGATGAGACTGTCACTTTTAAAGGGAGGTGAGATCCCAAAAAGTTCAGGAAGTTTAAGTGCTCCCCAAGTAAGTTGCCACGGAGTAGATATAAAAGATATCTCTCTCTTTTGTCGAAATGCTAATTCTCTCAAAATATCGCGAAACATCCATGGTTGTGAGTTAGCGGAATTTATATAATACTCACTTGCAATTGATTTTGTTGAGCAGTAATCTTCAACTAACAGGCACAGATCTTCCTGATGGGAAAAATATAAAATATTTTGACCGTTTCCTGGTAGTGGAATGAGCGGAATTCGCGACACTAAAACACGAAGTTTTCCAACCATCCCTTTTGGCTGTTCTTCATCAAAGATCAAGCCTGGACGAAGGGAAATTCCCCCCAAGCGTGCTACGATAGGCTCTGTAAGTAATTTGGCTTTTCCATAAAGAGAGAGACATCCCTCAAAGGCACTCATGGAGGAAATATTAAGTAATTTTCGTACCCCGATATTGTGTGCTGAATCGAATAACTGAGCAGTGCCTTCTACATTTATTTCGTGAATATCTTCCCATCTAATAGCCTTAAAATCATAAGCTGCATGAACCAGTGCATCAACAGCCCCAAGCCCAGAAGGGAAGGGGTCGCCCAAACGATATTTGATAGCTCCAGAGCCTCCGGCAACTTGAACTCCGCTTCTGTTCAACTCCATGACACTCCAGCCCGCATTTGTGAAATGCCTCACAAGACATCCCCCCAGATATCCTCCAGTTCCTGTTATACAGCAAGTTTTTTTATTGTTCATATTATTTAAATTAGTGGTTCTTTAAAGTGGACAGTTAGATGCAATGCGATGAGCATTTGCCATTACAGAAAAAGTAATAGTTGTCGCTGGTATGGATGGCAGGATTGAAGAGTCAATAACATGAAGATTTTTAAACCCTGATGGTCTACCTAAAATGTCCGTTTGTAACTCTGTGGGGCTTTTACTCATTGGAAATGTTCCTCCAGAATGAAAACCACGCCCTGGTGATGCTATCTGAAGCATCGGGAAAAGAGGGAGTGCTTTTAGAAGTCGCGCCTGAGCAAGAAGTTTCATGACCACTGCACGAACATGATCTCGTGTAGCTGGATTAACAACGGATCGAACATGCATTGGAGCTTGCCCAATAGAATTGTGTTGCTCAAGCCATGTTTCAATAGTTCCAGAGAGATCAGAGTGAAGATACCCTTGCGCAATCAAAATTCTTTCTTCGAGAAATCGAAGAGTATGAGGGAAAATCTTTCCTATGGGACCAAGGCTTTTCCCCAGAGCTTCTCTGACCATCTCGTTGTAGCCATAAATTTGAAGATGAGAGGATCGAGTAAGCCCCGACTCTTTTACCATTTCAACAAAGATCTGACTAAGGGTGTTACTCTTTTCAACAGCAGCTTCTGCAGCTCCGTGGAGTCTCATCATCGGGAAAAGAAAATACTGGCTGTCGCGAATAATAAGCTTACGGCCGAGCAAATTCATGGATTCCATGAGGATTCGAGCCGACGAGATAACACCCGCCCCAAGAAATACTTTCGATCCAGAAAATTTCAAGGCTTCACCGGTTTTTCTACAAGTGCATATCAATTTAATGCCCGTTTCGTTTTCAAAGATCTGTTTAACGATCAGATCGGGGAGGTATTCAATCCGACCTTCCGCAGCCAACTTCATGATGGTATCGCGACTGTTATAGATGGAACCGTTAGGACATCCGTACATACAGAGCCCCGTGTAGTCACATGCTGCATTTCCAGAACGACCAATGTCTGCTTTCACGGCAACCCGACCTCTTCCAAAAAGTATACCTTTGCGCTGAAGTTTAGCAGCAGCCAACTGTAGGTCATCCCACATCGCGGACGCTTGGGAGCCAAGTCTCAAGCTTTCAGGATGAGCACAGTAGGATGGGAATAAAGTATCCATTGTTCCGCTTGGCGATTGCGAGAGATGTGTGATTTCCGTAACAGCCCGATAATGAGAAGCCAGATCATGCATTCGAATTGGCCAGTCTCCAATATCCTCATCACGATAAGGAAGCATGGCTGCACCCCATACATTGCTAAGTCCTCCAAGGGCAAATGAAGGAAGAGCTCCCGATGAATTCTCTTGGATACAGAGCTTTTCGCTTGCCTCGCGATAGGGAAAATCAGATCCGAAGGATAGTTTTAACGGAATTCCTTTTGCACTAGCCGACATGCCGGATTTTAAATTTTTTAATGATTTTAAATCGCCGGTTTCTCTATACCGTTGAACATCTCGTAGTCGTTCTGGTTCCAAAGTAATACCGGCATCAATGACGACCGGACGAATTCCCCTTGCGAGCAAAGCCATCACGCTGGCAGCGGCGCTGGGGCCGGAACCTATTACATAAATCATGCTCAGATCGTCGCCGATAAATTAGCACTCGCCAAGCAAGAGTTGATACAAACAATGAAACCCAACCTATATTTTTGATGAATCCTCAAGTTACAATTCTTATGCCTTGTCTAAATGAGGCGGAGACCCTAGCCGTCTGCATCACAAAAGCTTGGAAAGGTCTCAAAGATGCCGGTGTGGAAGGCGAAGTGGTGATAGCTGATAATGGGAGCACCGATGGATCACTTGAAATAGCAGTTCGCAATGGAGCACGAGTCATTAATGTTACTGAGAAGGGCTATGGGTGTGCTTTGAGAGGGGGAATTGAGGCGGCACTTGCGCCATGGATTATAATGGGGGACTCGGATGACAGCTATGATTTTTCCAATATCAAGGGCTTTGTAAATAAACTTGAGGATGGCTATGATTTAGTAATGGGTTGCCGTCTGCCCAGTGGAGGAGGGAGAGTAATGCCTGGAGCTATGCCGTGGAAAAACCGTTGGATTGGCAATCCTATTCTTTCCTGCCTGGGGCGTATACTGTTTAGAACCCCGATTCACGATTTTCACTGTGGATTAAGGGCTTTTTCAAAAGATGCCTATTATCGGATGTCTTTGCAGACGACAGGCATGGAGTTCGCTTCAGAAATGGTCATGAAAGCTACGCTTTGGGAAATGAAAGTTACCGAAGTGCCAATTACGCTCTTTCCTGATGGACGGAGTCGACCGCCTCATCTCAAACCGTGGAGGGATGGATGGCGGCATCTACGATTTATGCTTATTTATTCTCCAAGATGGCTCTTCCTCATACCCGGGCTGACATTATTCTTTATAAGTGGAATTTTGACTGGAATTCTCTATTTTCAAAATATTCAAGTAAACCGCGTGATTTTAAATGCCGGAACGATGATTGTAACTGCCATGGGTGCAATTATCGGTGTGCAATTTGTGGGTTTTGCCGTCTCTACAAAGATTTTTGCTATTGGGGATAAATTGGTGCCAGAAAAGCCAAATATTTCCTATTTTTTCAAGATTTTTAATCTTGAAAGAGGGCTATTACTTGGCGGCGCAGTAATTATTTTTGGAGTATTTATACTAATCAAAGCATTTCTTTGTTGGAAGGCGACTCAGTTTGGTTTTATTCCATATGGTGAGAATATCCGCCACCTTACACTTGGTGTAACTAATGTTATAATTGGGATACAAATAGTCTCGACTAGTTTCTTCTTAAGTGTTCTTGGACTCAAAACAAAAGACAGAGTTCCTCCTTCTGCTTGAAAACGAATACGATTGAAATGCTGATAAATTTGTATCTGTTATCTACAAGGAAAGCGTTTCAGTTATACGGAAAAATCACGCTAGTGGTGCGAGTGTTTTATGTGTTTAGCGAGGCTTAGATCGCAAAGTATTGAGAACTTATGGATGACTCCTATTGCAAATCATCAGAAGGCCAAGAATAAAAATACTTAGTACTTAAAGAACTTGTTCTATTGTCAACACGCTGACCGTAATAGGAATAAGAATTTCCAAGAAAAAATATATGTTACAAAACAGAATTTGGATTTTGCTCTGTTCTTGGCTTGTCGCCTCGGGATGGATATTATCGCTTTTTAAGTCACTTACCGCAACGGGCTATCTCGTGTCACTAGCACTTCTTGCGGTATTGTTGAGAATTAGTTTCATTAGGAATCAAGAAAAGGAAAAGAATTACACCTTTTTTTGGATTCGAAAAATTAAGAGAAGGTTTGGCAACCCCATTCCCTTGATCTACTTGATTTACCTTTTGATTGTCGCCCTTGGAGGTGCTCTTTATTCCCCGACGAATTACGATGGGCTCTGCTATCGAATACCAAAGATTCTGCATTGGTGGTATCAAGGGCAATGGCATTGGATTGGAGGACAGAATGTACGGATGGATTTTAGCTCAGCAGGGTTTGAGTGGCTGATGCTTCCTATCTTGGTATTACTTAAAACAGACAGACTCTTTTTTCTCATTAATCTGATTTCTTTTGCCCTGCTCCCAGGATTGATTTATTCAGCATACACCCGACTAGGCATCTCAAAAAGGGTGGCCTGGTATTGGATGTGGTTGATGCCTTGTGGATATTGCTTCACTCTTCAGGCTGGTAGTATCAGCAATGATTGCTTTGCTGCCGTCTATTTGCTCTCTGCTATGACCTTCGCCCTCCGAGCAAAAGCTAATGCAAGCTGGTCAGATGCTGCACTTGCTCTGCTTTCGACGGCACTTCTCACTGGAGCAAAAGCATCCAATCTCCCACTATTATTACCACTCCTTTTTTTACTTGCTCCGCTCTTCACCATTCTCATAAGAAGACCACTGACCTCGCTGACGGTCATAATACTTGCTGCTTTGATTTCGTTTCTCCCAATAGCCATTGCTAATACGGTATATACTGGAGACTGGAGTGGAGATCCCACAAATCACGAACAATTCAAGCTCAAAAATCCTATCGCAGGACTGATCGGCAATACACTTCAACTTTCCACAGGAGCCATAGAACCTCCGATTCTCCCAATGGCTAAACTCTGGAGTGTCAAAGCAGAAAATTTATTGAAGACACGGTTTTTTGCATCTCTGGAAAAAGAGTTTCCACGAATCAGTCTGAAATTTGGTGAACTTCCCAATGAAGAAAGTGCAGGCCTCGGAATAGGCGTAACCTCTCTAATACTCATTTCGCTCATCTCCGGATTGCTGCGTACACAGGCTAAAGTGATTTCAGAGTCACCTGTGATTTTCGGTGGTCTTGCCTGGATCTCATTGCTAGTTCTCATGGCAAAATTTGGCAATGACGGCATTTCCCGATTAATTGCATGCTACTATATTATCCTACCGCTCCCAATTTTTGCCCTTCGATCACAAACGGCTTTAGTGAGACAACGCTGGTGGAGAACCTTGGCAATTCTTGCCCAGCTTTTGCTACTCCCTGCATTATTGCTAAGCCCTGCAAGGCCTCTGGTACCTGTAACAGCAATTATTAAATTCTTAGAAAATCATGGATATAGCCAGGAAATGATCCAAAGAGTTAAGGTAGTCTATGCTACCTATAAAGACCGTTCAGATCAGTTTTCAACCGTCCGCGCTCATATACCATTGACAGTCGAAAAAATAGGGTTTGCTGGCACAGGCGACGAATCAGAATATTCATTCTGGAAACCACTCTTAAAAAATAATGTTATTGATATGAATACGGTTTTCCTGGATCAAAAATGGCCATCTGGACTTGATTGTATTGTAGGATCAGAATGGGGATTTCATGACCGTTACCACTGTTCTCCAAGTGAGGAGGCGGCTTTGATTGGTGGATTAATTCTCTGGAGTGGAAATGTGAAGTCATTTGCAGGAAGAGATGCCATGCCTTGGTATGTGATAGTACCAAAAAAACAATAAATTATGAATCGAACCCTTACCCCTCGACAGCTGATACCATATATTGTTGCCACGGCAGGTATAATCTTTGCATGGTATTCAGGAGGATTTATAGCAGATGAAAACTATCTGCCTATTGCAGCGGTTTTAGGCTTTTTCGTTTTTATTACGATTTATTTTAGCTTAGGAACATCCCTCTATTATTTGATACCGATATTTTGGGGGCTAACGGGGAGTATTTCTATGTTGCCTGTGCCATTCAGTGTTCGTCAACTTCTTGTCATCATGGCGAGTCTAGTATTTATTTTTAGTTATATTTTTAAAACTTACAAGAAGATTAAAGCACCCTGGCAAACTGTGGATTTTTGGATCTTTGTTAATTTGGCTTGGCTCGCTACGGTATTTTTTAGAAATCCTGTTGGCTTTGCAGCTATTGGGGGCGGAGGAAAAGTGGGTGGCAAGCCCTACCTTGATGTCATTCTAGCGTGCATGGCCTATCTCATACTGAGCAGATGCAGAATATCAGCAGCATTTTCCAAGAAGCTTCCTTATTGGATGCTTGGAAGCGTGATTTTTACTGCTTTTGCGCAGGGAACGGCGGCACTCTTTCCCTCTTTTAGCATGAAGCTTGCAGGTTTTTATAACGATTTTAATTCAGTGATGAATGGAACAGGTTTAGAGGATATGACTGTTGGAGAGACGAGACTTACTTTTCTTGCGGGATTAGGAGCAGGACTTATACTTATAGTGGTTAGTAAATTTGATCCCTCTGATTTATTAAGGGTCGACAGATTAGCTCAATCTTTTACATATTTTAGTGGATTGACAATGGTTCTTTTAAGTGGCTTTCGCAATCTTCTTATTGCCGCTGTTCTCTACACTGGTGTGGCGACTATCTTGAGGGAAAGGCTCGATACTTTGATAAAAATTATCATTCTTGGTGGAGGGATCATGATGATCGTTGTGGGGCTAAGTTACACAGATATACAAATTCCTTTGACTTTTCAACGCGCACTTACCTTTCTTCCGGGACACTGGGATGAAAATATCGTGTTGGATGCCAAGGGAAGTTCAGAGTGGCGCTTTGAGATGTGGAAAATTGCACTCACATCAGATAAATATATTCATAGCAAGGCATTCGGGGATGGTTTTGGGTTTGACCGTGCAGATTACGAAACAGGAGTCAATCAGATATTAGATAGAAATGCTTCCGGCTTTGGAGGGGAAAATGCAGCTCAAGAAGCCTTCATGAGAAATGGTGATTTTCATAGTGGACCAGTCTCAACGATTCGTTTTGTCGGCTATGTAGGGCTTCTCCTTTTCCTTCCACTGGTATTTACAATTGCTGTCTATGGATATAGAATCGTCCAGATGGCAAAGGGGACGCCCTTTGAATTTTGCGTATTTTACCTGACAATTCCAGTTCTCTTAGGGCCACTATTCTTCATTTTTATATTTGGAGATTACCGTTCGGATTTTGAAAATATTCTATTTAACACAGGGATGTTAAATATGGTGTATTTGTCTATTAAAAAACACAAAGCAGAGATTGGGTTATGAAAAAAAACATTGTTATTATAGAGAATGGTAGATCGGAAGCAAACTATTGGTCTGATCTCTGGCATTACAGAGAGCTTTTTTATGTACTCGCTTGGCGCGACATTACAGTCAGATATAAACAGACCGTGATTGGTGTCCTTTGGGCATTAATTCGCCCATTTCTTACCATGGTGATTTTTTCAGTGATCTTCGGTAGAATTGCAAAGTTGCCTAGTCCTGGTGGGGCACCCTATCCCCTGATGGTTCTATCGGGAATGCTGCCATGGTCATTTTTTTCTACGGCACTATCGGAAGCCTCCTTGAGTCTGATTGGAAATTCCAATCTTATTAGTAAGATATATTTTCCTCGTCTGATAGTTCCTTCAGCTGCAGTTGTTACCTCCTTTACTGATTTTCTAATTAGTTTTATCATTCTTGCTGGAGTAATGATATGGTATCGATTTATACCAAGCTGGCATCTGGTTATGCTTCCCGTATTTATTTTACTCGCATTTCTCGCAAGTCTAGGGCCGGGACTCTGGATCACTGCATTAAATGTCAAATTCAGAGATTTTAGGTATATAATTCCATTCTTGGTTCAATTCGGACTCTATGTATCACCAATAGGATTTAGCTCTTCAGTGATACCAGCTAAATGGAGACTCATCTATTCTCTCAATCCCATGGTTGGTGTGATTGATGGATTTCGCTGGTGCATCCTTGGTGGAGAAAGCCGGTTGGATCTTTCTAGCTTTTTTGTAAGCCTAGGTGTGATCATTTTTTTTCTTTGGCTCGGTGTTTCTCAATTTCGTAAAATGGAGAAAACATTTGCCGATTTGATTTAGTGTCCCTATACGATTTCTGAAATCAAAAAATACGGAGATATATTACAGATATTTTGTATTTAAATAAGAATACGAGACAGGAGAGAAGGCAATAACAATAATAAATAGCTATAATAATATGCCGGAATCAATAATATCAGTAAGCAATCTTTCAAAATGTTACATGGTGGGACACGAGGGACCACGAGAAAAATATGTCGCGCTTCGAGATGTTATATCGCGGAATGTAAAAAATATTATTCGCACAACTCGAGACCTTATCCAAGGAAAGCAAATTATTGAAGGAGATGAAATAGAAGAATTCTGGGCAATTAAAAACATCAGTTTTGAAATTAAAGGTGGAGAGGCTATTGGAATTATAGGGAGAAACGGGGCGGGTAAGAGCACGCTGTTAAAAATGCTGAGTAGAATCACAGAGCCTACAACAGGTAGAATTGAACTTAAGGGGAGAGTCGCTTCACTTCTGGAGGTAGGAACTGGTTTTCATCAAGAACTCACTGGAAGAGAAAATATTTTCTTGAACGGAGCGATACTAGGAATGACTAATGCAGAAATCAAAAGAAAGTTTGACGAAATTGTAGCATTTGCCGATGTCGAGAAATTTCTCGATACTCCGGTTAAGCGATACTCCAGCGGAATGTATGTCAGATTGGCCTTTGCCGTAGCAGCACATCTGGAACCTGAAATACTTATTGTGGATGAAGTTCTTGCTGTAGGAGATGCACAATTTCAAAAAAAATGTCTTGGCAAAATGGGGGAAGTATCACGGGATGGCAGAACTGTAATATTTGTAAGTCATAACATGGCAGCTATCTCAGCGCTGACAAACGAATGTATTTTTCTAAATAAAGGGGAACTTCAATTTAAAGGGGCCACACACGAAGCGGTAAAACTCTATGGATCTATGGGGCAAGATAATCACCTTATCTATAGCAATAAAGTTGCAGAGGAATCGCCAACACCTAAGATTTTATCTGTCAGGCTCAAAACCTCTCTTCCTGAGAATATCCAAATTTGCAATGAAGTATTCGAAGTTGAAATTAATATTTTTACTCCTAAGTCGATAAATAGAGCATGTATTGCGGTACAGATTTTTGACTCGGATCAAGTAAATCATGCTCATTTTTGGTTGTATGATACTGATAACAAAACCTGCCGCTCACCGGGACTTCATATTTTTAAATGTACAGTACCTTCATTAAAACTTTACATGGGAAGTTATAGAATGCGAGTGTTCTTTAGCGAACCGCCTGGAGGGGAAATGTTTGAGTCGCTCGATGGAATTTGCCCGTTTGAAGTTGTAATGCCTAACAATGATAGGCTTTTTCAATGGTGGCCAAAAGAGAGTTCTTATTTAGAAACATTTCAGTGGGAGACACAGGCAATTTAATTTTATACTATGAATCTAGCAAAACATATAAAAAGTGAAGCCTATGTGCTTGAACGGGTTTTACCAAAACACGGGGAGAGTACTTACTTGCATCTCTCGGATTTACTGATGGCAATGAAAGATGTTGCTACAGAAACTCCTCTCAAAATATTGGATTATGGTTGTGGAGGATCTCCATATAAAAGCCTGTTTCCGAAGGCCGATTATTCCCGTGCCGACCATCTTCAAAAAGAGGGAGAGCACTTGGATTATATTTTAGGTAGTGACAGCATGGTGAAGGAAAAAGATCAGGCATTTGACTTTATTCTATCAACTCAGGTGCTAGAACATGTTGGAAATCCTGCAAATTATTTGAAGGAATGTTTCCGCCTGCTTAAATCAGGAGGCAATCTCTTCCTTACGACACATGGGTCTTACCCCGATCATGGCTGCCCGTATGATTATTATCGTTGGACTGCAGATGGACTGGTTCGTGCTATCGAGGCAGAAGGGTTTAATATAATTTATATTAAAAAACTGACGACAGGACCAAGAGCATTTATTCAGAATTGTGACACAATGATCAACGATCTGAGAGCACCACGAAGAACATTATTTGGATTCTTATTATATGGAGTGCGGAATTTTTATAGATTACTCCGGCCTTGGATTCATAGGATGTGTGATTTGCACTTTGCAGCCCATCGCGTAGCATCTGAGAGTTTGGATAAGCATGCGACATATATTGTGGTAGCTTGCCTTGCACAAAAAAAATAATGTCTCAAAAAGCACGCGTCTATCTTACAAGTTATGCAACCGAGCGTTTCGCGAAAGTCCAACAAGACTTAAACATATCGGCGATAAAAAATGGAATATGTAATATTATTACATATCAAGAGAGCGATTTAAAAAAATCTGATTATTACCAGAAAAATCGCTCTATTTTAGATGAGGTTTGTGGAGCTGGCTATTGGGCATGGAAACCCTATTTTATACTGGAAGCACTGCATCACCTTGAGGAGAATGACATTCTCTTTTATTGTGATTCTGGCTCTGCTTTTTTACAGTCTCCAATGCCCTTAATTAAGTTATGTGAAGAGCATTCCCAAGGAATGATTTTATTCGATGCGAGACCTCTCACTAATCGTCAATTTACTAAAAGAGATTGTTTTGTTAAGATGGAATGTGATACGAAAGAGTACTGGAATGCAAAAAAAGTAATTGCAACTCTTCTAGTTGTAAAAAAAACTGATTTCTCTCAATATTTTCTTCAAGAGTGGCTACGCTACTGTCAGGATCGAGCTGCCATTACAGACGATCCAAATGAATGTGGGCTTGATAATCTTGAGGGCTATTTACAACACCGCTGGGATCAGGCAATACTTTCGGTTTTAGCAGGAAAATATAATATTGAAACATTTCGCAATCCTACATTTCACGGAAATTTTTTAAAAATTCCAGAATATCGTGTAAAAAACGAACTAATTACTTCTCCTTACTATTTGCCCCCAAATGTGAGTTCATATTCTTCCACTCCTCAAATAAATTCACCCTACGGAACTATCTTCGAGATTAATCGACTCCCAAATTATCTCGGTAAACAGCCACTTCCTGAGATCAAGACGGATAAGAAGCTTACGCCTCTTAAAATCTTGATGAAAAAAATACGAGGAAAACTGAAAATATGACACAGTCGGTGGCCCCCCTCTTTTCTGTTATTACTCCGTGCTACAATGCACAGAAAAAACTTGAAAAGACTTATCGATCCCTTAGCGGCTTCTCGACTGAATGTAGCTTGGAATATCTCGTTATTGACGGTGCATCAACAGATGGAACAATGGATTGGCTCTCTTCACAGGATCAATCTGCTCTACGGTGGATTTCTGAAAAAGACACTGGAGTGTACGATGCTATGAATAAAGGCATAACTCTAGCTCGCGGGAGATTTTTGCTTTTTTTAGGAGCTGGGGATAAATTATTACCAAGAGGCCTTAAATTAGTGAGTGATTATATCAAAAGAAATGGCTCCAAAATTCCAAGATTCATTTATGGAGATGTTCAGGAGATGGATACTGGACTGCAATGTAGTGCGGGTACTTTTAGCAAATCAAGAATCTGTAGGGAAAACATATGCCATCAGGGAATCTTTTATGAAAGGACCTTGTTTGAACTATTGGGAAAGTATGAACTTCGGTATCCGCTCATGGCGGACTGGGCATTCAATTTAAAATGTTGGGGAGATAAAAGGGTAAAAAAAATACATCTTCCATGTGAAATTGCGGAATTTGAAGGAAATGGAATCAGTTCTACCTCGCGAGATATTCCCTTCGCCCAAGATAGGCTGCAACTCATCAAAGAAAGAATCGGTTTAGCTCATGCTTTTCGATATCGATTAGAAGAGGCCATCAAGAGGAGAATGTTTTAGAATTATATTATTTTTCTATTTAGATAAAATATTTGAAGATATTATGCTAATGACTGATAATAAAACAAAAAATAGTTGGATTCAAAGCTGGCATGTTACACCGAGCGCAGGAAGTGATTTTGATGTAATAGATGGTCTGAGAGGTATCGCTATTTTGTTAGTCGTAGTTGCTCATACAATGTATGTAGATCCATCATATGGGTTTATAATAAAAGTAATCGGTGGAATTATTCCTTCGGGGGGATGGGGGGTATCAATATTTTTTGCACTATCAGGCTTTCTGATTTCCTATCCATTTTGGAAAAGAAAAATTAAAGGAGAGAAACTTAGTACTCCTGGAGGATACGCCCAACGAAGATTTTGGAAAATCTATCCTCCTCTTGCCATATCTTGTATACTATTAGGCCCTGCGTATAGTATTATTAATAAAGATGCAACATATATTATGTCAGCCTCTAAATGGCTAGTAGGCATTCCTTTATTACTCCCGGTCGATGGACGGTTTAATGCGGTGATGTGGAGCTTAATTGTAGAAGTTCATTTTTACCTGGTGCTTCCCTTGCTCTTTATGAGCGTAAAAAAAATATCAGTTAAAAATTCGATTTTGATATTATTCTTAATATTATTCTTTATTCCAAAGTTATATAGATACTGGGATCTGTACAATAATATCCACATTGAATTGTATCCCAATCTCAACACTTATTTTCCATCTCTGCTTGATTCATTTGCTTTTGGTGTAGCCTTTTCTGGGATTCATAATCTCTACCAAATAAGCAAAAAATATGTCGTACTTGGGGATCTGGGGTGCTTTATTTTTCTATCTAGCATGATCAGTCGATGGTGCTTGAATATATTCCCCTCTACAGGCTATACTAAGATTTATATGATTCAAGATGAGTCGTTTGATTTTATAGTAAAAATTGCTTGCGGGTTAATGTTGTTTTATGTTCTCGACCAAAATTATTTTAGCGTTAAAATAATATCAAATCCGTTGTTGCGATGGTTTGGTTTGATTAGCTACGAATGGTATTTATTTCATCAACCAATTTATCAATGGACAAAAAAATTCATGGGTAATCCTCATGGTAGTTTAATTAAGTTTGCAATAACTAATATAGGATCGTTTATTTGCAGCATAATCCTAGCCTGCATAATCTATAGATATTTTTCGCTTCCTATTCTGAAAAAAATGCGGAAAGACAATCTGAGAATCCCTGTATAAAAATTAGGATGTAATTGAGATGCAAGTTAAGCAAATAAATCCGATTGGATTTATTATATTAATAAATCCGTTCTATCCGCTTGAACGGACTGATCGCCTGATTCGGACACTCAACAGAATGTTTGGATTTCCTCCTATCGTTTGCCATCACGATTTTGGAAAAAATCCATATTTTTTGGAAAATCTTCCATCGAATGTTAAACTGGTAAATCCGCATGTGGACACCAAGTGGGGAGGCTTCGGTTGCGTCGAGGCCACTATTCAAGCCTTGCGCCTGCTTTATGCGCAAAATGATTCTCCGGAGTGGTTCGTCTTCCTGAGTGGATCAGACTATCCGATCAAATCTGCAGATCAAATTCTTTCAGATTTTCAAACGGGGGGATATGATGGTTATATCGAACACAAATTAGTTTCTGAAGGAGACATGGTTTATCCCCCTGATCCAGAGAATCTACAGGGTTGGAAGGGAGAAACTTGGTTAAAACAATGCCATAAAAGGTATTGTTCTTTGCGTCTGGATATTCCTGGAATCAATCGTTATCTAAAATTCAGCAAACGGACTTTCTGGTTGGAGCATCCGAACTTTACTCGTGGGAGAATTCCTTTTACCTCGAAGTTTAAGTGTTATGCAGGAGAAGTTTGGTTTGCTGCTAATGATCGATGCGCCCACCGAATTCTTAACTTTTATGACAATGACCGGAGTATTGCCAATCATTATCGCAAAACCCTTGTTCCAGAGGAGTCATATTTACACTCTGTCCTTGCAAATGCAAAAGATCTTAAGCTGAGTCAAAATTATCTCCGTTATATTGATTGGACACAAGGAGGTAGCAATCCAAAGATTCTCTCACGAGATGATCTCCCCAGACTTGTGAAATCAAAAAGCCACTTTGCACGAAAATTTGATGAAGCTGTGGATAATGTAATTTTGAATGAACTCGATCATATAAATATCTAAGGTCAGAGGGATCGATAAAGCCATTCAAGAAGAGCAAATTTGACTATTCCTATGAACGGTATTTCTATTGTTGTTAGAAGCTATAATTCAGAACGCACGCTAGATTCGTTATGTAATGCGCTGAAACTACAGCCGCAGGATGAACTTATTATTGTGGATTCAGGATCATCAGATTCCACACACCAGATTGCAGAACGGCACCGAGCACAGATTATCAATGCGCCACCACCTTTTCACTACAGTAAATCTCTTAACCTAGGATTTTCTGTGGCAAAAAATGACTGGGTGCTTGTAATCAGTTCCCACTGCATTCCGGTGGCATCTGACTTTCTAGAGATCTATCGCAGGGAAATCGAAAAATTTCCAGAAGATGTCGTGGTAGGATATGCTCCATCAACACTCTCTGGGAAGAGTGATCCAAACTTACCCTCTGATCGAGAGAGTTATTTTACCGCTAGTGACTATAAAAGGGTCTGTGGCGTCTGTGGTAATGGAAATACAATTTATCGGAAGTCAGCATGGAAAGAGCTCCCTTTCGATGAAACGATTAGAACATCAGAAGACAAACTATGGATTATTGAAATGAGTGGACGAGGGTATCGTTTTGCCTATCTTCCTATGGCAAGAGGACTCAATATGAGTCAGTATTCACTAGCCTATATGTTCAGAAAAGGATATCGCGATGCACGCGCTTTGCGTTCTCCGGGACATCAGCCAATGAGGTTATGGCAGCTTGCCGGGGCTCTTAAAAAAATTGCGCTCCCTAAAATTAAGGGGGAGATCAGCTGGGCAAACTGGGCGCGATACAGTGCACACACTCTAGGTCAATACTTTGCTTCTTATCAACCTGAAGACAATACGCCGATCAATGGAGCAAGCTGACGATCAACGGGCATGAATCACAATCCTGCAAAAGTCCTATTGGCCGCTGCCGGGGGCTGGCACCTACCAAATACCGCAAAGGCCCTGAGCGAAAGAGAGGCTTTGGCGGGAATTTGGATTTCTAACAAAAACAGCACATCGGTACCAAATGAATTATTCCACAGATGCTGGCCATTTCATATTGCACTCAAGCCTTTGATACATTGGGCCCCTCAGGTTTGGAATGAGAAGGGATTTTATGCATTTTTCCCCATTTGGAAGGAATGGGTAGGATCCCAGGGGTGGCCAGAATGCAATGTGGTGCAAGGGATTATGGGCTATTGCACAGAACTTTTTGATCATGCTAAAAAGATCGGAGCCCTGAAAGTCGTGGACTGTCCCAATAGCCATCCGACGACCTACTACGGCTATTGGCAACGGGAATGTGATCTCTGGTGTCCGGGAGAGAGGGTGCCGATTCCGCAGTGGATGTTTTCCCGGATGAATCGTGAATTAGATAGAGCTGATCTTATCATCGTACAGTCGATTTTTTGCAAAGAATCCATGATATGGAATGGGATCCCAGAGGAGAAAGTGATTGTAAATCCAATGGGGGTAGATACATCAATTTTTAAGCCTCGTGAAATTGTTCCTTCAAAGCCACGATTCGTAGCTGTCGGAACAATTTGTCTCCGAAAAGGTTTTCAATATCTCTTCCGTGCTTTCGAGATCGTGAAGCGAAAATTACCCGATGCAGAACTAATTGTTGTGGGGGGCTACAAAACAGATTTCCGGCAAGAACGGCCTAAATGGGAAGGATCTTTCACTCATTATCCCCGCTTATCGCATAGCGAGATTGCAAAGTTGCTTCAAACTTGCACTGCTTTTGTTTTTCCTTCACAAGAGGAAGGAATTGCCCGCGCACAAATTGAGGCTCTAGCGGTAGGGCTTCCGGTGATAGGAACTCATGAGGGTGGGGCAACGACTCTCGTGAATAATGGAGTGGAAGGGTTCATTGTGAGAGGTCGTGATCCTGAACACATTGCTGAGGCAATGATAAAAGTCGCAGAAGATCGCGATCTCAATGAGGCGATGGGAAAGGCAGCCTACAAAAAAGGTGCTGTCAGTAATACCTGGCAAGATTATGGAGATCGACTTCTCGATGAATACAAAAAGCACTTAAAATGTTAAAAATAGCATTGCTTGTTCCCGATAATAGAGAGATTTCCCGCCAATACAGTCTTGTTGATCCATATTTTGGAACGGCTCCCACGGCATTGATGGATGGTTTTGCAATGCTACATAATGAGCTGGAGGTACATGTCATCTCCTGCACCCAGAGAAAAATGACTGCTCCTGTAAAGCTGGCGCCAAATATCTACTTTCACTCACTTCATGTGCCAAAAATTGGATGGCTTAGAACTGGGTACCAAGGGTGTGTCAGTGCAATTAGGAAAAAGTTGAAAGAGATACAGCCTGACCTTGTTCATGCACAGGGAACGGAGAGAGATTGTGCGATCAGTGGTGCATTTGCTCCCTATCCGAGGCTTTTGACCATTCATGGAAATCTGCGGCTAATAAAAAAACAGGTTGGGTTTAAACCATTCTCTGCAATGTGGTTTCAAGCTTTGATTGAGGGATTCGTGATGCCAAGGTTTGATGGAATCATCTGCATCACTCATTACACAAAAAGAGCCGTGGAGCATGAGGCAACACAGACATGGGTTGTACCCAACGCCGTCGATCCGACATTTCTCGAGCTTGGAGAGAAACGAGTGGAAAAGTGTGAAAGCGGAAAAATAAAAAGTGATGGTGTGATTAATGATGTAGCTATGCCACCTTCCCACCTTTCCGGCGTCCCGCCTTTGACCAAGGTACCCATCATCCTTGTCGTTGCAAATATTGACCCTCGGAAAAATCAGAATGATTTTATCAAGGCACTTGATTCCCTGGCTAAGACAACGCCATTTGATGTCAGGTTTTTTGGACGGATCGGTGATGATGACTATTCACAGGAATTTCTTTCCCTTATTGCGGTGCGCCCATGGTGTCATTACGGAGGAATGATTGGACGAGAAGAGCTAAGGAAAGAGTTTGATGGTGCTACCCTCCTAGCTTTGCCAACTCACGAGGACAATTGTCCGATGGTTGTCTTGGAGGCGCAGGCAGCTGGAGTTCCTGTCATTGCATCGAATGTCGGAGGGGTTCCCGAATTGGTGACTGACGGCGATACCGGACTGCTTTTTGATTCAAAATCTGTAGAAAGCATGCATAACGCAGTTAAAAAAATCCTAAACCATCCAGAACTTGCCAGGGAACTAGCCATCGCTGCCAACCATTCTGCAAAGGAGCGGTTTCACTCAGCGACTATCGCCTTCCGACATCTGGAGATTTATACTCAAGTTTTAAACACTTGCTCATAAACATCTATTATTTCTCTTACGGAATCACTCCATCTGAATAATCGAAAGGCAGGTGCTTTAGGGGCGATGAGGAATTGTAAACATCCCAGAGTATTTGAACACTCTTTGAGGTGAAGCAAATGGAATCAAAATATGAGGGTTGTGTTTCAAAAGGGTATATAGACCATCCTAGACTAACATCAATGGTTTATGCGACCACCACATACGGATATCGCTGCTCGAGACGATAGGGAGTTTACATTTCTGCAACAGCTATGGCTAACAATGAAATAATAATCTATGGTTTTTTGCCAGCAATAGAGCAGTTATCATTTCTTAAATATGAATTGTCTCGCCTTACTGGAGGTAAACCTGCACGTTGGCTAATTCTCTTTTTTGAGCCAAGTACGGGTGTTCTGATTTCTTATCGCTTAGATCGTTGTTTTCATCTTTTATTTGGTCCGGCATGGACGCCACTTCGTGTACTTGCTTTTCCTTTATTTTTGCTTCTCAGGGTGTTGAGTTGTCGTCACGAAATATGTTTCAAGGCAAAAATTGGAAAAGGACTCTGGATTGTGCATCCAACTCTGGGTGTAGTGGTTCATGGGGATGCTATCATTGGGGGGAATTTAATTCTAACTGGAGGGAATAGTATTGGTTGCCGTAGAGGCATTTGCCGAGGGGAACTCATATTGGGTGATGATGTTACTTTGGGAATTAATTCGTGTATCCTAGGTCCAGCGCATATTGGCAACCGCGTTACTATTGGAGCAGGGGCAGTTTGTGTTGAAAATTTACCTGATGACTGTATCGCTGTGGGGGTGCCTGCTAAACCGCGATCACAAGGGGCACAAAAGTAAACCATTTAATAACTTTCCTGAGTCGATCTACATTCGCGGTTATCGGTCGGACGCATCTTGAAAACTACAGTGAGTTATTCAATAGAACCTGCTCATAAACATTTTTTAACTGCATGGCAGTATCGCTCCAGCTGTACAATCGAATTGCAGGTGCTGGCAAGGTCAGAGATGAAGCGTAAAACTTTCTAAGAATTTCAATATTTTGCGAACTAAATCCGATACTATCGAAATATGAGGCTTGGTTTCCGAATCGTTCTTGAGACCAATTCTGATTTTGAAGAAGCACAGGCAACCCGCAAGCAGCAGCTTCGTGAGCGGTCAGGCACCAGTTTTCGTAGTCGCTCATCACAACGGCACCTCGTGCGGATTTCAAGAGTTCGACCATTGCAGCGGGAGCGGACACATGCGGTTGATGAAGCACCCAGCGATTATCAATCAATGCCTTAAACTCCAACCAGTAGGGATCTGATTCTGAATAAGGCTTTCCCACAAATAAAATTGGAACTTTGGCAGCAAGTGCAAGCCGTGCCAAAACAACAGAATTTTTCCGACGAGTGATGGTTCCAGCACTGATAAGATAATCAGCAGATCTGGTGCTGGGCAGACTTTTAAGAAAAACCTCATCTAAGCCTAATGGCACAATCGCAATTTTTTCATGGGGAATACCGTAAACTAATTCTAAAACTCGTCGCTCAGCCTCAATCCCAACAATGGTATCAGAACAACGACTGAAGGAGCGCCATGCCAGTTGTTGTTTGATGCCTTCGCCAAAAGGCAGTCTCAAAGCTGTCTGCACAAATATACCCTGCAATTTCAATCGGAGATCAGTACGGTTACAGGCAACTGTGAAAAGGTTGGTTGCTATTAGAGGAATGCCTTTAGCCTTTGCAAATCCAAGGTGATCGATAGGAGGAATGCCAAAATAGTGCAAAATATCACCTGTCTGGCTATCATCCCACCAGCGAAGCGGTTCGGTTTCCACGCCAATCTCTGAAAGTGCCGACATGGTTCTTTCAATCTGAATCTGAGCACCGCCATGCGCTAAGGCAAATGGTGTAAGACAATTAAATAAAACTTTCATGAGTTTTGAGAAAAAGGAGAAGCGTCATTAACTTTAATTATTTTATTAAATCCTACTACAGTTGCATAAGAGGGAATGGACTTTGTAATGACAGCGTTAGCCCCTATAATGGACCACTCCCCGATAGTAACTGGCCCCAAAATCTTTGCGCCAGCTCCAACATAGACTCCTTCTTGTAGAGTGGGATATTCATGAGAGAGATCGCTCTCAGCACACCAGGGGTCTTTGCCTCCAAGAGTCACCTGTTGCATGAGCGTCACATTTTCTCCCAGCTTGGAACCTGCCCCCAAAATAATTCCATAGGGGTGGGGGAGAAAAAGTTTATCGGGAATCGGACAGGCGATTTCTGTGTTAAGAATTGTTTCAATAAGGCGGGTGATAGGGCCTCGTCCGCTCCGCAGTGCGTTAAGATAAAAGTCAACTAGAAATCCATTGCTGATCCAAGGATTGATAGGGTGTTTTCCTGAGCGTTTCACTTTATTTAAGAATGAAGTTGAGTCATGGCTTTGGTCAAGAAATGGTTGGTGTTGGCGAAATTTGTAGTGCCCGTCGATTAGATTAGTTTTGGAGGTTCAGATAACGATGCCTGTTCGTCCAATTATTTTAAGCATCGGGATCAAGTGGGAAAATGGTTTCTTCCAAGTATCTCGCTCGTTAGAGTATTTATCACTTGCTGATCTAAGAGTCTGTCTAAAAACTGCTAATTCTGGCACCAAGTCGCTGTCAAATCATTCATGAAATTTTCCATCATCACACCTAGCTTTGGCCAGCTTGACTGGCTACGGCTCTGCGTGGCGAGTATTGCAGATCAGCCGCTGTCGTCACTTGGATTTGATGTAGAGCATATCATTCAGGATGGAGGGAGTTTGGGGATTGAGGAATTTGCGCGGGAGATGGGGACAATTCTTAACGAGCAATACGGTGGCGACTGGCTATCCAATCTTCAAACTTTTGAACTTTTGAACTTTCGTACTTCGTCTGGTTACAGGCTTCGTATCTTTAGGGAGCCCGACGCAGGGATGTATGATGCAATCAATAAAGGTCTGGCCCGTGCCACGGGGGAAATCTGTGCTTGGCTTAACAGTGATGAGCAATATCTGGAAGGAACGCTTGCGAAGGTTGCTAAATTTTTTTTGCAAAATAATCCCCCTGATGTGCTCTTGGGCGACGCGCTTCTTACAGATGGAGAGCATCGCCCTGTTTGCTACCGTAGAATAATGGTGCCAAGTCGCTGGCACACACGATTAGACCATCTCCATTCGCTGAGCTGTGCGATGTTTTTCCGAAAATCTGCTCTTCCTTCCCCTCCTCTTGATCCTCGGTGGAAGGTCATTAGTGATGCCGTCCTGATGGACTATTTTCTTCATTCAAAAAAGAAAATCGTTGCATGTGGACAGCTCCTTGCTGCCTATTCCTTTACGGGAAAGAACCTGAGTGCCAATCCGACCAATCGCGAGCACGCTGTATGGATGCAAGAGATGAAGTGGCCCCCTCTTTGGCTGCGTGCCTTCGTTGTCATGAATAATCGAATTCGGCGACTAGCTCATGGTGCTTATGCGTTCTTTATAATCCACGAAGGTTTATTCACTCGGGAATCTCCAGCACTTCGGAAGCATATTCACGGCTCCGTTTCAGGAAAATGGCCGAAGGAGACGGGCTTTCGTGATCCTCTGTAAGTTTACATTCCCAATAAAATCATGTCCATAAACCGTCTCCGTATTCTTCAAGTTTTTAATCGCTACCTGCAATATGGGGGAGAAGAGGGGAGTGTTCTCCGCATTGGGGATGCACTTCAAGATATTGCCGATGTAGGATATTTCCTCTCCTCTTCAAGCGATGTTGTAGAGGCTGGATTCCTGATGAAAGCAATGGCTCCCATTCTGGCATTGCACAACTTCAAAGCAGTGCGAGAGCTTGAGAGATACCAGAAGGCTGGGAAATTCCATCTCTGGCAGATTCACAATACCTTTCCGTTTCTCTCCCCCGCTGTCTATGAACTTGCTTACAAAAAGCACATTCCAGTGGTACAGTACCTGCATAATTACAGAATGTCGTGTGTGAATGGATATTTTTTGAATCATGGGAAAACCTGTACTAGCTGTATTGATGGCAATTTTACCAAAGCTGCAATGACCGGCTGCTGGCGGGAGAACAAGTTTTTTAGCGGGTTTGCCGGATTGGTGCTCTCTCGGATGAGAAGTCTTGGCGTTTTTGAAAAAAACAGTGCCTGGATTGCACTGAGCAGCAAACAAAAGGAGTTACATGTAAGGATCGGAATTCCTTCCGAGAACATTCATATTGTTCCTCATTTTTTTGTGCCAAATCCTGCCCATAAACTCCCATTGAGAGGAAAGGATGTGCTTTATATTGGGAGACTTTCTAGAGAGAAAGGGGTACATGAACTGCTGGATGCCTGGAAGCTAGTGAAGCCGTCGGATTCCTCTCTCCTGCTTATGGGAGATGGGCCAGAGGAGAAGGCCTTAGCGGATCGCATCAGGTTGGAAAATATCCGTAATGTGGAACTTGTAGGCTTTGTTCCCAAGGGAACCCAAGAGGCGGTCTGGGCACGAAGTGCCTTCTCGGTGGTGCCGTCGATCTGGGAAGATCCGTTGCCTACCGTGATCTTTGAAGCTTGGGAGCATGGTCGTCCTGTCATTGCAACCAATGTTGGAGGCAATCAAGAAACCATTGTGCATGGTGTCAACGGACTCAAGGTCGAAATGGCAAATCCCTCACAGTTGGCAGAAGCTATTGATACGCTTCTCAGTGATCGCGACCTTTGTAAGCGGATGGCAGATGCCGGGATGGAAGATATTCGCACAAAATTTGCGCGAGATCGATGGCTGCTAAAGATGCAGGCGGTTTATAATTTCTGTTTTTAAGATAAATTGATTACACAGATTACCAATACTGATGAAGTGGAGATCTTGAATTCTCCGCTCCTTGCAACCTCCTACGATGATCTTGTCGGCAGATTGATCAAAGCGGTGAGAGAGGGAGGGAAAACTCTTGCTGTTGATTTTTCGAATACGCATGTGGTGACGATGCGTCGGCATGATTCCTCATTTCATCAACTGACTGAGACAATGGATCTTTCCGTTCCTGATGGAATGCCCCTTGTCTGGGTGATGAATTTCTGTGGTGCGGGATTGAAGGATCGTGTCTATGGCCCTACCTTCACGCGGAAATTTCTGGAGAACTGCCCGTCAGAGATGACTCATTATCTGGTGGGCGGATCAACGGAGTGTGGGGAGAAATTTCGAGAACGGATGACCGCTCTCAATCCTTCGTTACATTTTGTTGGGGGTTATCATGGAAGGTGTTCGGTGGATGGCGTTCTGGATGAGGATGAGGTTGTTCTGAAAGATATCCAAACCAAGCAGCCTGATTTTATCTGGGTCGGACTTGGTACTCCCAAGCAGTATGCGTGGATCAGTCGGATCAAACCCAAGCTCAATTACGGAATTTTAATGGCCGTGGGATTTGCCTTCGATGTCAACGCAGGTATGAAGCCCGATGCACCAGCATGGATGCAGTCGCTCGGTCTGACCTGGCTCTATCGGATGGCAAGTGAGCCAAGGCGACTAGTGGGTAGATATGTGAAATATAACAGCCTCTTCCTCTGGTATCTCCTGCGTGATGGATGTTTTAAAAGCAGGGTAAAACTCTCGTGAAGAAGTTTTTTAGGAATGTTTTTCTAAAAATTATTGCTCTTATTTCCTCTGAGATCAGGGATTCTGATACTGGAGAAAAACTTGGGCGTGGGTTGTTCATTGCCTGGAGAGGAAAAGTTCACCTGATAGGATACGAGGGGCGTGCCTTGGTTCCAAAATTTCTACCGCAAAAAGTCTTGGTATATTGGAAGCAAGATTTGGGTTTCACGGCCCGAGCAATGCCCGATTTTTCACGAATAGCCAAAACCTCTACACAAGGCAGTTTTGAAAATGCCAGAGTGTTGAACTTTTTATTGACCCATCAGGGAGGTGAAGCTTTTGAAAAAGTCAGAAAGCATTGGGAGGGGATGTGCGGTGATCAGAATCTTTGGGTAGTGTTTGGAGGGACAAAAGAGGCCTTTGAAAAGCTCAACTACCCGCGCAAAATCTTTGTCGATGATCCGGCTTTACGAACTCTTGATCATCAACGAGAGAAGCAGTGCTATCTAGGGGTGATTGAAGCGATCGCATCTACTATTGAACGGGAGTCTCCTGATTTCATCCATTTATGCGAATACGATCATCTGCCGCTTATTCCCGATTTGAATCAACGCCAAGTGCAATTCATGGATAAGGAGGGAGCTGATGTCATGGTTCATTATTTGAAACAAATTGATGGAACGGCTCATCCTTTTGAGCTTTACCACGAGTCCGATCCTGAGTTTATCCCGTTTTGGAAGTCGGTTTCAATTCGTGACAATCCATCCGTGATTCTCTGGATGTTTGGGAGTGGCTCCGTCTGGACTAAAAATGCCTTTCTTTCTTTGGCTCACCGAGGAAAACGAATCGAGTGTCTTTTTGAAATCTATCTTCCAACCCTTGCCCATCATCTCGGGTTTCGTGTACGAGGATGGAATGAAAATCAGCATTTGATTTCAAACTTGCCATCACCCCAGGTTACAGTGAACGAAGGTCTCAAAAAGGGATGTTGGACGGTACATCCCGTGAAGGAGATTTAGGGCCGGAGAGAGGTCGGAGGACAAATATCACAGATTAGAAGTTGGAGGTCAGCAGAGAGGAAAAAATACAATGAGAATTGATTCTGCGAAAGATTTGGAAGTTTACAAAAAGGCGTATGCCCTTTCGATGGAGATTTTCAAGCAAACTAAGAAGTTTCCACCAGATGAACGATATGCTCTGACTGACCAAATTCGCAGAAGTTCGCGTTCTGTTCCCATGAACCTTCGGGAAGCATGGGCCAAAAGAAGATATGAAGCCCACTTTATAAGTAAATTAACCGACTGTGATGGGGAAAACGCAGAGACGGATACTTCGCTGGACTTTGCAAGGGATTGTGGTTATCTGACGGCGGATCTTCATGCTGAATTGGTTGGTTGTAACCGTGAGATCGGTCGCATGCTTGGCTCGATGATCAATAATCCAAATTCATTTTTAACAAAAAATTCTGCCTTCTGATTCCCGACCTCTGATTTTCTGTTTTTAGAATAACTGTTTTTTAGTGTTTCAGCTTTTCCCCCACGCACTTCTTCCCCATGTCCATATTCTCTCAGTTTCCTATCAGGCGGTTTCTAATCGTTATCGTACTTGCAGTATTAACAGCAATTGCTTTCAAATTTTCTGGAGGAGTCAATACCCCTACAGAGAGTGGTGTCGTGATGAATCTCCCTTCGGAAATTGGAGGATTCGTTGGAAAAGATGAGCCTGCCAGCGAAGGAGAGAAATTTGTTCTTCCGAAGGATACGCAGATTGTCAAAAAATCGTACAGCGATCCCGCTGGCGATGTGATCAATGCAAATATTGTCCTCGCTGGTTCTGAGAAGCGAAGTATTCACCGTCCTGAGCTTTGTCTTCCGGCGCAAGGTTGGTCGATCAATCGGGAACAAGAAATTCCGGTGAAGCTCTCTGACGGACGCACGATTTATGTGATGCAAGTCTCCACCTCGCGTTCGGTGCAGAATAGCACAGGACAGAGCAAAAGCCTCAGCAGCTACTACGACTACTGGTTTGTGGGCAATGGCATCACGACGGCCTCCCATGTCAAGCGTCTGCTTATCAATAGCTGGGATCGCGTGGTGCATCATAAGAACCACCGCTGGGCCTATGTGGCCATCAGTGCGCCTGTGCTAGAGGGATTCAAAGAGAATGGAAAGAATGCCGCTGATACAGAGGCGATGATCTCTGACTTCATCTCTCGAATGGCACCAATCGTAATGAAAGAGCCCCAAAAGACTGATGGATCAGAATTCGGAGTTCAGAGGTCAGCTGCAATGGATGCGAAGCAACAACCTGGCAATCAAATTAGCAAAAAAGAAGAATAAATTTTCCCTTCTGACTTCCGATCTCTGACTTCTGATTGCCGACCTCTGATCTCTGCCCACTGACTTCTGCACCCAGCCCTCCGACTTCCCCACTATGTCCTCTCCTAGCTCCTCTCGTCTCACGCTTATGGCCGCAGGGATTCTTTCCCTGGCACTGATGGCCTTTCTGCTCTCGATTCAATACAGCTTTGGCATTTCGGAATCGAGTTATTCCTTAGGGCTCTATATCTGGAGGAACTGGACGCAAAACGAGGACATGGGACATGGCTTTCTAGTCGTTCCTCTAGCATTCTTTCTGATCTACACCAATAGGGAAAAACTTCTTTCCATGACTCCCAAGTCAGGAGTTGGTGGTCTTGTGCTACTCGTCATCGGATTGATTCTCTTCTGGGCGGGAAATCAGGCAGATGTCACTTTTATTGGACTCGTTAGTGTGATGATGGTTCTCGCTGGCACAGTCTGGTGGCTGCTGGGATGGGAGTTTCTGAAGGAGCTATCATTTCCGATAGCGTTCCTGATATTTGCCATTCCCTTCCCGGGACTCGATACAATGGTGGCCCTCCCCTTGCGCTACATCATGTCGAATGCCAGTGTGGTGGTGCTTAATCTGATTGGCATTCCTACGATTCTGAGCGGCACAGGTATTTACTCTGCTCCCGACGCGGCTCTCCATCTGGAAATGGGGCAGCGGTTTGGGGTGGATGTGGCCAATCCTTGCAGTGGCATCCGTTCGCTCTTTGCTCTTATGATGGTGAGCGCGCTTTTCGCTCAATTTTCGCTCGATAAAGCTTGGAAAAAATGGGTACTTTTCCTCTGTGCTCCTCCCCTTGCTGTTTTGGGCAATCTAGCCCGGATCATCATGCTCACACTTGGGACAGTGAGCTTCGGAAGCGAATTTGCGCTTGGGAAGCATCCTTTGGAGCATCCTTCATGGTTCCACGAAGCCGCAGGCTATCTGGTCTTCATCGTGGCTCTTTGCGGAATGATGGGAGTGGCTTGGTTGCTTGATCGGAAGAAAGACTCCGTTCCAGTCAAGGAGGCATCTGAGGAAATAAAGACGGATGCTGCCCCCCCCCGTGCGAGCCAGCTGCCGGGACAAGATATCTATTAAAAACCACTACCACTGTGACTCTCTATCGTATTCTATAATTCTTTAGTAATAGAAAAAAATTCCCTAAAATCAATGCCACGTTAAAAAATGAGTTATTTTGAATATCTATCAAAAGGTTTTGTTAAGGATGAACCCTCCCTGAAAACCAGCATCACGATTACGGGCGTCTTGCCCGCCGTTTATATAGTGCTGGTTTTAATTAGCGATTATCTTGAGCCAATCGGTACAATTACACCCTTTTTCACTGTGTTGGGAATCATGGTCATGGCTCTCTGCTTCAAACCAGTTCATATGATTCCTTGGTCAATCCTCTTCACGACTATTGTCTGCTGTATCTTTCTCGTGCCAAAGTTCCACCTGATATTTACTGGGAAACCGATTACTGATCAACCAACCATACCTCTCGTCAGAGCTGCCACCTATGTGCTCGTTTGTATAGCAGCTTGCTATCTTTGCATTATCCTGAACAGGCTTCGCCGAATCCGCTTTGAATACGCGGATATGCTGGAGAAACTTCCTTGGCCGATTCTGACCTCAAATCACAACGGGAATATTCTTTATGCCAATGAAGCAGCAAAATTCTTGATTCCTGAATTAAATGTCCTCACTGGCAATCGCAGTTTTTTTGATCTCCTTGCACCTAAGCATCACCAGGGAAAAATCATTGCCAATTATCTCCATCGATTAGAGAATGGGCCCAACAATGATGCCTTGGAGCTTGAGGTGCAAGGGACTCCGGTCAAGGGATTCACAAAAAAGCTCAATTGGATTGGAGAAACAGTTCTCCTCACCGTTCTTACTCAAGAGTCATTTCAGGGTGGATTGATAAATAGAGAGGGATTTTACAAAGAACATGAGAAGGCTGGATGAGAGTGAAAGTACTCGCCAGAGACTTCTGCTGGTTGATGGGCATTATTATCTTTATCGGTCGTTCTTTGCGATCCGAGGGTTGAAGAATTCCCTTGGGGAGCCGACGAATGCCATCTATGGCTTTGTAAAGACTCTTCGGCGGATGCTGGTAGATCTTAAGCCAGATTATGCCGCAGTGATTTGGGACGCAGGTTTACCGGAGAGGCGTACGCAGCTCCAGCCGCAGTATAAGCAGCAGCGCGATGCCATGCCAGAAGAGCTGGAGGCACAGCAAGAGCCGATTCAAAAGCTGGTGCCTCTTCTAGGACTGGCGAGTCTTTCCCTGAAAAATACAGAGGCTGATGACCTGATTGCCTCGTATGTTATGGAGGCCAAGCGCGTAGGTATCGACTGCGTGGTAGCGACCAATGACAAAGATATTCTGCAAATGGTCGGGGAGGGAGTCTCGATTTACTCTACTGCCAAGGCCGATCTGGGTGAGCAGCAGGGGGGATTCAAACTTCTTGGGGTCCCCGAAGTGCGGGAGAAGTGGGGAGTGGAGCCTCATCAAATCGGGGACATTCTCGCGCTCACCGGAGATGCGGCGGATAACATTCCTGGAGTGCCAGGTGTTGGAGGGAAGACGGCAGCAAAATGGATCAAGGAATATGGGTCGCTAGATCGGTTGCTCGTGGGCGAGGGAATTGATGTCAAGGTTCGTGAGAAGATAGCCGCATTTCATGATTTAATCCGAGATAATCGTGAAATGGTCGCGCTCGATCTTGATCTCCCGCTGCCATTGCCGATTGCAGAGATGCAGGTGATGCCGCGCTATACTGAGCTGATCGAAGAATTACGAAGATGTGAATTTCGAGGTCTGACGGCAGAGGTTGAGCACGAGGCAAATGAAGGGAAAGCTGACAAGCAGCCCAATAGCCCAACAGGCCTACAGCCTGAATCTGCCTCTCAAGGAGAGCTTTTTTCATGAACAAGAGGCTTCTCTTCGGAGCTGGCCAAGGGGTGCGCCTTGCCGTCTTGGAGCAGATTAAACGCTCCGGACAAGGCCTAGGAGTAAAGGAGATCGCAGAGTGCCTCGGCATGAGCTATATGGGGGTGAAGGCACATTGCATTGCCCTTGCAACTGCTGGCTATCTCGGCACTTGGCGAGAACCTTCGACAACGAAGGTCAAAGGACGCCCCAAGCTTCTCTACAAGCTCTCGGAATCTGGAGAGCGATTCTTCGCCGATTCGGAAGATCAGCTAGCTCTGGAATTACTCAAAGAAGCTGCGGGACTTTTCGGCGCAACGGCACCGCAGAAACTTCTGGTCATGCTTTTCCGATCCTATCAGACCCGCTATGCCGAACGGGTGGGAGTGGGAGATTTGAAAGAACGACTGCGTAAACTTGTGCGACTTCGCGATCGGGAAGGGCGCATGTCGGAGTTCCTGATATCCGAATCCGAGGCTTGGGAAATTCACGAGAGTCATAATCCGCTCGCTTCGATCATGGAGAACTATCCCCAGAGCCGAGCACTTGAGGAGCTGATGATTTCCGAAGTGCTTGGTGTCCGCGTGAAACGCCACGAAGAAGGGGGTCGCGTCATCTTTGCGCCATAAAAGGAAAGGAGATTTTACCTCATCAACCATCCCGCAGCTACATAAGACCCTTGGTATTATACCCATGTCTCGTTACCCAACCCTAGCCCCTGACCTTTTTCCACTCCTTGGATCCCATGTTCCGACCATCGGAGGGGTGGCTACGGCCATTGACCGAGGCGTAGGTATCGGCTGCACGGCGATTCAGATTTTTGTGAAGAATAATATGCAGTGGTTTGCCAAGCCTTTGCCCGAATCCGAAGCTCTCGCTTTCACGGAGCATCCTCTGCGGGCACACCTTGGAGCAGTCATTGCCCATGCAGGATATCTGATCAATCTCGGAGTCGAGGGAACTGAGAATCATGCGAAATCACTCCGTTCACTCTCCGATGAGATGTTGCGCTGTGAGCAGCTCGGCATCCGCTCGCTCGTCCTGCATCCAGGCTCTCATCTTGGTATGGGCAGCGAAGCCGGTATCGGATGCGTTGTTCGGAATCTTGATCGTCTTCATGCAGAACATCCCGATCTTAAGGTGCGTATCACGCTTGAAATCACCGCTGGTCAGGGCGCCTGCCTCGGAGCAAGGTTTGAAGAAATAGCAGAGATTCTGGAAAAGGTAGCCGACCCCTCACGCTTGGAAGTCTGCTTTGATACAGCCCATGCCTTTGCCGCAGGTTATGATCTCGCCGCGCCGGATGGAGCTGAAAAAACTTTCGCCGAATTTGACCGTGTGATCGGGCTAAAGCATCTGAGCGTTCTGCATATCAATGATTCCAAATCCGCTCTCGGCTCACGCGTCGATCGCCATGACAATCTGGGTCAGGGGAAGATCGGTCTGGAGACCTTTCGCTGGATTATGAATGCCCCTGAGTTGGCAGTTATCCCCAAGATTCTGGAGACACCCAAGGGGAAAGATCTTGCCGAAGATGTTGAGGCAATGGCCCTCCTGCGGGGATTTCTTTAGACTCATAAACGGTTTGATTTTCCTCGTTAGGAATTCTAAAAATTGTCGTTTATGAATGATGATTCGCACTCCTCCTACTCCCATGCCTACCGCCAGTATTCCCAAGATCAGGTGCTGGAATGCCGTGAGCTTGAGGTAGAAAGAAAATATTTCCGCGTTGAAGTGAAAGAAAATGATCGTGGTCGCTTCCTGCGAATCACCGAGGAATCTCAGGGCCGTCGTAATACAGTGATCGTTCCTGGCACAGGCCTAGCGGAGTTTGCCAGGCTTATCAATGATGTCGTGGCGTCGGTTGGCGTCGAGGAGTGAGAGTACCACGAAGTGGTTTCTTGCTTGCCTCCACGCCCTTCCACTGGTCGTCTGGATTGAATTGGATAACCACATATTGAATGTCACCCGTTATCGGTAAGCGCATCCTGATTCTCTCGGCAAGTGCGGGGACTGGGCATGTTCGTGCTGCGGCGGCTTTGGAAAAGGCTTTTCGGCAGATCGGAGGTGTCGAGGAGGTTCGCTCGATTGATGCGTTGAAATATACGAATCGGCTTTTCCGCGATTTCTATTCCAAGCTCTACACGCAGCTTGTCGAAAAGGCTCCGACATTTCTCGGTTGGTGGTATAAGACCAGCGACGAACCTTGGAAAACCGATCAGATGCGCCTGATGCTCGATCGTCTGAATACGGCTCCGCTTATCAAGGAGATCACGCAGTACAATCCAGACATCACCGTCTGCACACACTTCCTTCCGGCAACGCTCATCTCTCACCTGATTTCGGAGAAGCAGCTCCAAGCGCGCCTCTCCATCGTGGTGACCGATCTCGATTTCCATGCGATGTGGTTGTCGCGGACTTTTCACCGCTATTTTGTGGCTCTCGAAGAGACCAAGATCCATCTTCAGAAACTCGGCCTTCCCGGAGAGCGAATCACGGTCAGCGGCATACCGATTGATCCTTCCTTTCATGAGCACACAGCCGAAGAGCAAAGTAGGATTCGCCTAGAGCTGGGCCTTGATCCGCAGCTTCCGGTTCTTCTTGTCTCCGCAGGAGCCCTCGGAGTGAGTCCGGCGGAGATCATTCTCGAAGCTCTCCTGGATCTTCCTCAATCAGCGCAGATCGTGCTTCTGGCAGGACACAATGAGGAATTAAAAATCCGCCTGGAGCAACTTGTTTCGCAAGCTGTCCTCCCGCATCTCAGAATAACCGTCATTGGTTATACGGAAGAGATGCACCGTTGGATGGCGGCGGCGACGCTGCTGATTGGAAAGCCGGGTGGGCTCACCATCTCGGAGGCCATGTCCTGTGGACTGCCAATGGTTGTTGTTTCACCTATTCCGGGGCAGGAAGAGCGCAATAGCGATCATTTGTTGGAAAAAGGGATAGCGATTAAATGTAATGAATTCACCACGCTTTCCTACAAAGTGGGCCAACTGCTTTCGCATCCCGAGCGATTGGAGGCCATGCGATGCAACGCCCTCACCTGGGCGCACCCCGACGCAGCCTTTGTGGTTGCCCGTACCCTTCTGGATGAGACGCGACAGCCGCAAGATGCTGTAGAAATTGACAAGACCCAGCGCGAGGGAGTTGCAAGGATCGTGAAGATCTAAGATGCCATATGATGCCGAGTGCTTCTCTAGGAGAACAATCCCCTCCTTTTCTCTGGGGAGTTGCGACTTCGGCTTACCAGCATGAGGGAGGCTTGAACGGAGAGGGGCAGCCGCAGAATAACTGGGCCTGGGCCGAGCGAGAACATCGCGTCGATCCGGCGGGTGATGCCGCTGATTTCTGGAGACGCGCCGAAGAGGATTTCGCCCGATGCCGTTCTCTTGGCCTGAATGCCTTCCGGTTGAGTCTTGCCTGGGAACGGATTCAGCCAGTGACCGCACTTTCTTCTGATGCAAATGGAGAGCCGAGAGTGCAAACACCACCACCTTTCGATGAGATGGCACTTGGGCGTTACGCAGAGATCTTGACAGCCTGTCGCAAGGAAGGGCTTGAGCCGCTGGTGACGCTTCATCATTTCACCCATCCTGCGTGGCTCGGACTCGATGCTTGGCTCGATCCGGCTACGATTGAGCATTACCTCCGGTTTGTGGAAAAGACCGTCGGCTTTCTTCTCGACGCGCTTCCTCGGCAATACAGCGTAGCCCCGCCGATTTGGTTCATCACGATCAACGAGCCCAATCTCCTCGCCACGAGCACTTACTTTAACGGGGCCTTTCCCAAAGGGGAAAAGACAGCCAGCACACCGGCACGATCCATCGCTTGCATATCCCATCTGATCGAGGCTCATGTCCGCGCCTATCGGCTGATTCATCGCCTCTATCATGAAGCTGGTGAAATCGGGGAACGCGCTCCTAAGGTCAGCTTCAATAACTATTGCAGCGATCTCTATTGGAACGATCAGGCTTGGCTGGATCTCCTCTTTGCCCCCTCGCGAGGCATCCCCCGCAATGGACTCTTTCCTTATCTTTGGAAACAGACTTGGGCCCTTGACGATGCTTTTCACAAAGCGCACCTGCCGATTCGGCCTTGGTTTCGTTACTGGTTGGGCGAAATGCTGAAAAAACTCCACCATTTCGTTGCCTATGCCTGCTCCTTTGAAACCGCCTGGAGTCGCCTGCTCGATCTTCTCTACGACGAGAGCGAAACAAAGGCTCCACTCGATTACATCGCCCTCGACTACTACGATCCATTTATTGCCCACGCACTTCGTTGGCCTCGGGGAGGTGATCTGTTTCACAAACACCGAGCTGATCCCATGCGATCTCGCCCCCAATTTCTGGATCGTTTGATCGAAAGCATCATGACCAAATGGTGGGACTGGCGATTGCTTCCCGAGGGGCTCCCATTTTTTATTCGCCTCTTAGAACGCTTTGAGCTGCCGATCATCATTGCCGAGAATGGAATGGCTAATCGCTCCGACCTGGAGGAACACCATGGACGGCGGGATAATCTGCTTCGTAGTGATTTTCTGCGGCAGCATCTTGCCGAGGTAAAAAAGCTACGCGCTGAAGGTTCTCTTCTTGCCGGTTACTTCTATTGGTCGCTCGTTGATAACTACGAATGGGGCTCCTACGCGCCCCGTTTCGGCCTCTACACACGCGAGCGTCAGGCAGTCGATTTTCGTGGGGATAATGCACCCGCAACCTATGCCCAAGAGATAGCCGAAGAGCTTCCTCTCTGAAAAAACAAAAGTTATTCACATTTACTGGGAGTCGGTTTTTTTGAAGGAATCACCCGTAGAGCCTGATTCTATCGAATGTTACAGAATTGTAACATTCACCGAGGCTGATACCGCCTTCATCAGAGAGTGTTCCGCTTCATGATCCCTCTTTTCTCTAGTAGGAAGTTCCATGCCCCCTCTGAAGATGCCACGGTTCCACACCCTCAGGAGCACTTTTTATTTCACCTTTTACACAGGTTATTCACAAGGTGTGAACAGTGAGTTTTTGTTCCTAGAAGATTTTTCAAAGCCTTCAGGCTCTCAGAGAATTACAAAAAATTTCTCTGCGCTGAACGATCATTCAGGCTGCCGCACGCGGGACAGTTCAGAAGTTCGGCAGTGGATGTATCGGTATATCGTGATCCACAGATCCTACAGAAGAGACGGTTCTTTGCGATGGAGTTGGTGTGGCGTTTACGGATGATCTCATATCCGATCCAGAGGATCAGAATCCCAGCAAGAAATAGGGCAAGATAGAGGAAAACAAACCAGGGCAGCGTGATGGGGATCATGGTGTAGCTGAGGTTTGCGTATTCGTGGCAGCAGTATGGGACGAGGTGCCCCAGAGAATCTGAACACGGCCCCAGGATGATTGCTCGACTGGCTGAAATCTTGCCGAATGAATCCAGACCGACCCTGCCTCATCGCTCGCAGGATCACCTGAGGAGTCCAGCAGCACGCAATGCAGGGGAAGCCCTTCCGCGCTTACCTCAACTTCGTAAAGTGTGGGCTCAATTCCCTGTTTGGAGGTCTGAGGTAAAGGAAGTGGAGGGGTGTTTGTCATCGGAAGGAGTCTTCGACTAGCGAGTTGATCTTGCCATTGCACCACGGTTTGTATGGCCAGGGATGATGACGAAGCTGTGGCCGAAGGCACTCTTTGTTGCCTAATCTCTGGAATGGTAGGAATCATCGGAGGCTCCATGGAGGAAATTTTATCCTCTGGCATGGGACGAAGGGGGGGCGGCGGATCTTCATAACTCGGCCTGTATTTTAGCGGTGGTGGTGCTGGGAGAGCCTCGCGAGCGGCGTGTTGGGGAGAGAAGACTCCTGGGTCATTGGCTGCTAGCCACGGTGCAATCTGACGGGCTAAGGACGAGTCTGGAGGAATAAAGTAAACCTGCGGAGAAAAGGGAGTGTTTTGCGTCGGACTCGTATAGCTGATAGAAAAAAGAATCATGATTCCGGCCTGCAAGAGGGCCGCGACGAGGAGAAAGAACGGCAAGGCAAGTCGCGGAGACTGACGGATGGGCCATTCAAAAAGCAGATGAGCCAGCTCCCCAAGATCCTTGGGAAGATGATGCTCCGCTGCGACTGCACCCTCAGCTATCTGAGCGGGGCGATGATGTTGAATCGGCCTCTTCATGGAGAGGTGCTGGTGCCGGCTCCTGTTGCTAGAACAATCGTGAGGCCGCAATGCACGCCAATGGTCATGATCTTTACGAGCAGATCATACGGGGCAAGACGATCAGCTTTGATGATGAGGCTGCCGGTTTTATGCGTTTTACTAAGGGCTGTTTCCAGCTCCTCAGGAGTCACCACATTCTGATCGTAATAAATCTGAGGCAGCGGCGCACCAGTAACACTGACCACTTGAGGATCGTGTTCAGGTAGCAAGAGGAATGGGGAATCGGGAGCCTTCACCGATACACCAGGCTGTAAGACAAAGTAACCTCCAAGCAGGAGGAAAAAAATCAGGCAGAGCAGCACCCCCAGCGAAGGTGCCATCAGGAGGAAGGGCGTTCCTGGGCCTTTGCAACGGGGCAGTCTCATGTCTGAAAGTCGCTCGCTCCATCAGGCAGTCTATCGAGTCGTGCCCGACGGTCGGTCAGGAGGTTCACGACCTCAATGCCGCCCCGTTCCATATCATGAATGATGTCATTCACACGGGAGGTCAGATAGCTGTGTGCAAGAAAGGCTGGAATCGCCACACCGAGCCCCGAGGCCATATTTAGCAGGCTCTCATAGACGCTCCGTGAAAGCTCCGCTGTCGTGGCATAGCTCCCATGCGCAGAGAGAATCAGAAAGGCATCCAGCAGGCCGAGCACCGTCCCAAGCAGACCTACTAAGGGTGCGATGTAGGCAAGCGAAGCTAGAATGGGAAGATTGCGTTCGAGCTTGGGAATTTCCAGTAGAGAAGCATCAGCGGTGATCGACTGAAGTACGGCGCGTTCCTCGTTGGGTCGCAGGAGGGCGGCTTGGAGAACACGGGCCACAGGGCCGTGAGAGGCAGAGCATTCGCCAAGTGCCTCTTCGGTACGATTGTTGTGAATGAGGAGCGAGATTCCGCCGAGCAGCTCACCGACTCGGATCGAGGCGCGGTGAAGATAGAAGAGCCGCTCGAAGAAGACCCCCAGCGCAACCACGCTGCACAGAAGAATGATCCACATCAACGGCCCACCTTTTTGCATAATCTCTAGCATGGGTGAATGCTAGGGAAACGCTGAAGAAAGGTGAAAGCTGAAAAATCAACGGTTCCCTAGAAGGGGAGAGCGGATCTCTGCTTTCTGATCCAGCGTACGAGCCGAAGAGAGATGGCCAACCATTTCCTGGAGTCGTTCGCGCACTCCAGGAACAAAGCCCCGATCGGCATGGAGCACGAGCAGGCAGAGTTCGCCATGATGGATGAAACTCAGTACCCCCTGATCGCCATGAAGAGTAATGGCAGGCACCGTACCTAAGCCCATTTGCGAGGAAGATTCCCTAATCTGCGAAAGCATCGTCATCGCCTGGCCGCTGAGAGTTTGTAGATCAATTCCCGCAGGAGTGTGGGAGGCACAGACGACCTGATCGCCGTGAGCCAACACGCAGGCACGGAGTCCTGGCAGCTCACCTGCCAGCGCAATGACGCGCTCCAGCGTCAGATTTTCCTCTGTCATGAAGAGCGATTGGAGAGCCTCGGTATCACGGAGTTGAGCTTGAGGATCGAGTTTCCCGAGACGCTCTAGGGTAAGTGCAGCAGTGCTGGAAGCAAGGAGCACCGTTGGTTTCTCAACGACAGGAGCAGGCGTTGCCTTGATCTGCTGCTGCTTTTCCTCTGGAGTTTCATTTGTATGCGAAACTTCCTTGGGAGCATTCACCCCGTAGTAGAGTGAGAGCCATCCGGCGGGCAATGTAATGAGCTGTGCGGGATCGCCTCCTTCGGGAATCTGCACTAGCCCCGGCAGCAGCTCCTGAAGTCGCGCAAGCGGAAGCCGTGGTGTATTTCCTTGGAAAAGCTCTCGGCACGGAAGATCAATATTTACTCCAGCGCGATCTTCCCCCTTCTGCTCCCGATACTTGGAAGGAAGGCGTGACAATAAACCTGCAATTGGAACGCTAATCCAGTCTGGTTGGCATCGTTGTTGGGGGCTGAGGGAGAGAGTCACACAGAGATCATCCTGAAATGTACGCACCTTCGCAATGGCGAATCTTCTTGCACCGAAGCCACTCTCCCTTCGAAATAACAGGATGGATTTGAATCTCAAATATGACGAACGAGGACTCATTCCCGCCATCGTGCAGGAGAGTGCCTCAGTAGGTGGTCGCGTGCTCATGATGGCCTGGATGAACGAGGAATCGATCAAGCTTTCCGTGGAAACCGGATTCATGTACTACTGGAGTCGCTCACGCAAAAAGCTCTGGAAGAAGGGCGAATCGAGCGGTCACACGCAGAAGATCCTTCGCTGGTTCATCGACTGCGATCGGGACACGCTCCTCTTCGAGGTTGAGCAGATCGGCGGTGCCTGCCACACAGGGTTTGCGAGTTGTTTCTTTACCAAGCTGGATGGTCAGGGAAATGATCTTCCTCCGCAGGAAGAGCCGCTCTTCAATCCAGAGAGCGTTTATAAAGCCTGATTCCGGGCTTAGAAAACCGACTTCGATGCTCCAGTATCACCGTCTCTTGCGCCTTGTTCTTGAGCAGGGCCGGGCGAAAGAAGACCGCACTGGCACGGGGACTCTCTCCATTTTTGGAGCGCAAGAGCGATTTGATCTCACGGAGAGCTTCCCCTTGGTCACGACAAAGAAACTCCATTTACGCTCCATCATCCATGAGCTGCTCTGGTTTCTGAAGGGTGATACCAATATCGGCTATCTCAGGGAGAATGGTGTCACCATCTGGGATGAATGGGCCGATGCGAAGGGCGATCTCGGCCCCGTCTATGGTGCTCAGTGGCGAAGCTGGCGCAGGCCAGAGAGTGCCGGAGGAGGCAGAGTCGATCAGATCGCACAGCTTATTGAGGGACTCAAAAAGAATCCCGACAGCCGCCGCCACATCATCTCCGCTTGGAATCCGGGCGAGATCGAACAGATGGCTCTGGCACCCTGCCATGCTCTTGTTCAGTTCTATGTCTGTGATGGAGAACTCAGTTGTCAGCTCTACCAACGGAGTGCCGATCTCTTCCTCGGAGTTCCGTTCAATATCGCCTCGTACGCCCTGCTCACGCTCATGGTGGCTCAAGTCTGTGGGCTGCGACCGAAGGAATTCATTCACAGCTTCGGCGATCTTCATCTCTACACCAACCATCTTGATCAGTCTCGCCTTCAGCTCACACGAGAACATCGCCCTCTTCCTCGGATGCTGCTCAACCCTGAGATAAAAAATCTGGAAGAGTTCCGCTTCGAGGATTTTACCCTGGAGGGGTACGATCCTCATCCTGCGATCAAGGCCCCGATTGCTATTTAGAATGAGATTTATCACGCAGAGACGCAGAGACGCAGAGACGGGATTTAGCAAGACTTTAACTAATCCTTTCCACCGCGCCTCTGCGCCTCTGCGGGAGATCAACAAGAAATCCTCTTCCCTGAGATCATGAAAGCAATCGTTGCAATGGCATCACATCGGGTGATTGGTGCAGGGAATCAAATTCCGTGGCATTTGCCCGAGGATTTGAAATTTTTCAAGGCGACCACACTCGGTCACGCCATTGTCATGGGCCGTAAAACCTTCGACTCCATCGGCAGACCTCTCCCAGGACGGCAGAATATTATTCTCTCCCGTACGATGCCAGAGAGGGAGGGAGCCACCATCGTTCGCTCTCCTGAGGAGCTGCTTCAGCTTCCAGAGAGTGAAAATTTCTTTGTGATCGGGGGTGCAGAGATTTATAGACTTCTACTTCCATATTGCACCGAACTCTTTGTGACCCATGTGCCTCGTGTGGTGGAAGGCGACACCTTTTTTCCTGAATTTGAGAACGAATTCGATGCTGGAGAAAAAATTCTGGAGACCGCTGATTTTTCAGTGCTTCGTTATCGGAGGAAGTAGAGAGCAAGAGTTGGACAACGGGAAAATTGGCACCACAAAGCCCTTGATTTCAAGAGCCACCCAAGGGAACTTTCTCCTCGTTTTTTGATAGCTCTGTGAGTCTCTCCTGTTACGAAATTGTCACAATACGAGGTCATTGCTCCTGTTGTTTGAGAACTCTCCAGCTTTCAATTTCTGCGAAGACGCTTCCGATGAAGATTTCGACTTCGGCTCGGAGCGGGAGTCTCAGGGCATCATCGGAGATCCAGACGCTGCCGGAGTGAAATTTGCGATGGGGAGAGAGATGCCCCTTGTTCGCCTCCCGAGTTTCAATGGACTGCATGCGTAGCGAAAAGCGAATGGCCGGAACGCTCTTCCCCTGAATCATGAGAGGTTCACGACCCGATACGGTGAGATCGACGAGGTAGGGATTCTCATCGGGGAAAACGACCAATCGGAGTTTGTCACCATGATTCAGCGGCTGGCTGCGTACAAAGAGCATCGAGGCAAAGAGATCTCGCACCTCAGGCAGCTCGGTGTGTTTCCACGGCTTTTTTTCCGTCAGGAGGCGATGGCAGGAGAGGACGCTTCCTTGTTTGAAGGAGGCATCGCTAATCAGGGCTTTGCTTGATTGGCTCTCTGCAAGATGAAACCAAGAAGGGAATTCGCCATTTATCCCAGCCTCGCCGATATAGAGAGCCTGATAAGGCCAGAGTCTGCGAATCAGGGCATTCGGGCCTCCTTGGACGATGATGCCCCTGCGATCAGGCCCCTTGGCCGCTATCTGTACCGTGGCCCCTCCGGCACTGAGTCCCTCCCAACCAAAACGATAGCTGGCTTGAAATGGAACAATCGGGGCAAAAGGATGCGCTGCCGATTGCGTCAAATCATGATCCCATGCCGCAAAGGGATCAGCCGCGAGTGCCTGGACAAATCCTGTTGCTAGAAAAACAAGCAGCGACAGAAGGATTAAGAGCCTTCGTGAAATGGCAGTAGAGGAGTGATGGTGGTTGCAGGTATCCATCCAAGATGACCGGAGCCATCGTCAACATACCACCACGAGCCGTTGCGCGATAGGATCGTGATGAGGGAACCTGGCGTAGCGGTTCCTTGCGCGGTCGCACTGTCGGCAGGAGTCTCGCGGAGAGTGGGAGCGGTCTTTGCCGTGATGACACCGAGATTGTTGGCAACGCGTCGAGGGTCAATAAAACTGCCAAAGATAGAAACGCCGTGACCCAGGATCAATGCCGTCAATGCGAGCGCGATGAAGAGCGGTTTGCGTGGGCCAAGGATCAGAAAAATCACCAAGAGAAAGACTCCCAACCATCCCAAAATGGCTCCCCCGAGGATCAGGAGTTCAGGATGCACTTTCACTAGGAGTTGCTCCTGCCATCCAGCATTCATCGTCACACCAAGTGAACCGAGGACTGAGGTGAGTTCGGCACGGGCTGGAGCAAGTGTGGGATCAAGCAGCAAGGCGCGGCGGAAAGAAAGCGAGGCAGCAATAGGATCACCGATTTTCTTCTGTGCAAGCCCACAGTCATACCAGAGCTCTGGTGCGGAGGCTTTGGAAAATTGAGGAGAGGCCAAGAGCGACTGATAATCAGCAAGAGCCTCCGCAGCATGTCCTGAGGCAAGTGCCTGATTGGCGGAGGTGATGTCCGTGGCTGCCAGCGGGCGCAGTCCGCAGAGCAGAATAAGAAGAAAGTAGCATGATAAAAACGACTTCATCGGGATGATTCTAAGATTTGGAAGATTTCATAGAAAGACCTCGGAGCGTTTCCATGAGACGGTTGCGTTCTGATTCTGCTAAGGGTGCAGATCCTCCGATACCATACTTCAGGACATCGCGTCGTTCCGTCAGCTTGGCAACGATCTCGCCGCGTTTCTCCTCATCGGCGGGAACAAGCTCCGCATATTCCAGTGCTGTCTCGTAGGTTGCCCCAGCATCGAGCGATCCCGAATTTAGCATACTCCAGAGATCTGCCGTGCGACGACGGCGGCGAGATGAGGGAGTACCTCCCTCGGATTGAATTTTGAAAAAATGCAGGATGCCGCCTAGCGAGAGTGCTGCGACAAAGAGTGATACGGAGGCTACGAAAAATTCACTCCGCTGCATCGGTGTCTGCCAAGAACGCAAAGAGCTTACTGAAAGCGGAATCTCCCCCTTGGAAGTTCCTGCAAGGGCCGGAAGCGGAGTGCTGGCTTGTTGAGGAGGTGGAGTGGGTGAGGTGGCAGCAACTGGAGGAGTTGATGAAGCTCCAGGAGAGGCCTCCAGCGGGATGGGAGCCGTCGTGAGCGTCACATATTTTTTGGCATTTGGATCGAAGTAAGAGAACTCTGCGCCTGGAGATTGATGGCGCAGTTGCTGGGCGATAAGGGTAAAATCAAAGGTCTTCACTCCTGCAAAAGACATCTCATTATGGCCCTCGAATTTCTCGCCCGGAGGATAGCTCCTCCAACCCTCGACATCCGTGAGCTGTGGAGCACTCATGGAGGTGAAGTTTCCCTTCCCTGCAATCTTGACCGTCATGTTGACAGGGTCTCCTGGAGCCGGTTTGGGATTGGCCACATTCGCATCAATGTCAAACTGACCGACAGCACCGGCAAATGAGGCGGGCCTTCCTTCCTTGGGCAAAGAGAGCACCTCCAGATGGAGCGGTGCAGTATTGACCGTAACATCCCGTGTCTGGTTGAATCCCGCACGACCTCCAAGGAGCTGCTGAAAGACAGGATCGTTAAATCCTGGAGGGAGAGGGCCCGGCATCTGGATCTGAGTCTCCAACTTGGCCCCAGAAAGATCGAGAGAGCCTGGCTGCACTGCCGAAAGCAGGGTGTGAAAGCTCAGGACATTGTAAAGGACCCCATCTCGCTCGACGCGAGATTCCTTAGGCTCGGGGAAGCGTTCTACAATGATTCCCTCGCTTCCAAAATTCACACCGCTTCGCACTTGGGCCGAGTACCGAGCATCGAAATAGTAGCGGATTTCCACCGGCACCATCTCGCCAACATAGAGGGTCTTTCTCTGGCAATTGATCTCCCCGAAGGCGATGTGATCGGGATCGGGTTCTGCATCCCTCTGTCGAGGCTGGGGCTGAGGTTGTTGTTGAGGTGGGGCAAATCCAGGCATCCCTGGATTTGCTCGTTGACTCTGTGCTTGAAGAGGTGGAGGCCCGCCCGCATTGCCACCACCGGCACCATCGGAGACAGTGAAAGAGAGTGGGCTCGTCCGTGCCATGCCTGCGCTGGTGCGTATTGGAATCGTCGGAATGGTAAAAGTTCCCGTCTTCAGAGGCATGACGACATAGCTATAAACCACCGAGGAGGAGACCTTGAAGTTGACCATCTGCACCTGGGTCGATTGTCCCGTCAGTCTTATCTGCAAACCATCCACGGCAATCTGCTGGGGAACATCGGCCCTGTCAGCTCCCGTGACCTTGACCTGCAACTCTGCCATTTCGCCACTCGTGACTACGGGTTGTGAGAGGCTCGCACTTACGGAAACATCAGCAGCACGAACTGATGTGATGCCTGCTCCCTGCCAGCAAAGAGCGGCAGCCAATAAAGAAAGAAAAAAGCGAGGACGAATCTTCATGAATTTTTTGACCCTACCAATCATGCAGCGGTTGTTCCACCGCATGATTCTGTTGATTAATCAATTGATGAGCTTCTTCATCCTTCACGGAACGCAGGAGCGCACGCGCCTGGGCTGGACTCATTTTCCCATCCTTGGATTCTTCGGCTTCAGCGGCATCGGCTTTCTCAGCATTCGTCTGCTCTGTAGGTTGAGGTGTTGGCGATGCTCCAGCTTGCCCGTTCTGTTGTGCTGAAGGACTTGGAGCGGGAGTTGGTGTAGGCTGTTCTCCCTGACCATTCTTTTCTTGGCCATTCTGAGATGATTTAGGCTGATCCTGTTGCTGCGATCCTGATCCCTTGCCCTGATCGGAAGAGGGAGAAGGTGTTGGCGTTGGCTCTCCTTGATCGCCCTGTTTTCCCTGATTCGGAGTTGGGGACTGAGAGGGAGACGGGGAAGATTGAGGCTTCTGATCCTGATTACCTCCCTTGGAATCTTTAGAATCCTGAGACTTCTGCTGATCTTTTTGATCATTCTTTTGATCTTTCTTCTGATCGCTCTTGGAATCTTTCTGATCTTTTTGGTCGTTGCCTCCACCTTGGGATTGATCGTTTTTTTGCTGATCTTTGTTCTTCTCCTTCTGATCTTTTTTGTCTTTGTCGTTCTTTTTATCCTGTTGCTGCTTCTGCTGATCTTTCTTCTTTTTCAAATCCTCAATCAGCTTGCGGACAATATCGCGGTTTTCCTTGGCCTGTTGATTGCTGGGAGTTGATTTCAAAACGGTCTCGTAATGCTGAAGTGAGTTTTTCCAGTCCGAGAGTTTCGCACCATCCTCTTTTGCGGCTTCACCGGTACGGACGAGCGAATTGGCCAGATTATAGGTAGCCGCTTGGCGGATCTTAGGATTATCCGAGGTCATTGCCTCAGAAAAATATCCCGCAGCCTTAGCATAATCTCCGGCTTTGTAAGCGGCAGCACCGGCATCGAATTGAACTGCTGGACTTTTATCGCCCGCCTTGAGTCGTTGTTCAAAATCTTGCAAGGCTCCCTGATAGTTTCCTGCCGAATAATCATTCAGCCCCGAGGCTCGGAGAGACGATGGGAGAAGGAAAATTCCAAGCCCGATGATGAGTGCCGCTACGCGCGCATTCCCGCGACGGCCTTCGCCGAGAACTGACCAGAGCGAGAGCAAAGCAAGGGCAGCCATGGTCGGCCAGGCATACCGCTCAATTGGTTTACGAGCACTTAAAGTTCCATTCTCCTGCATTCCGATGGGTGCGATTCCTTTATCAAAGATGACCTGAGCCGCATCTTGACCGTAGGGGAGATAGAAGCCTCCTGCGGCGGTTGCGATTTCAGAAAGCCGTGCGGCATCGAGCTTCGAGTTCACCGGTTGTCCATTCTCATCACGGACAAAGTCATTCTCCCCAGCATCGTTCTTAATGGGAATGAGTGATCCTGTGGCGGAGCCAAACCCAATCGTGAAGATCTTGATGCCAAGTGCTCCAGCCTCCTTGGCTGCTGCCACGCCACTTTCATCCAGCTCTTCACCATCTGTCATGATAATCAGAGCGCGACTGGTTCCCTCACCCTTGCCAAAGGCGGCGATGGCCATCCGAATGGCCGAGGCAATATCAGTGCCACCTTTGGGAATTGTGTTGGTGTCGAGATCCTGGATGGAGGTCAAGACAGCTCCTTTATCGAGCGTCAGTGGTGCTTGGAGAAAGGCATCACCAGCAAAGGCTATGAGTCCGACGCGATCTCCGTGGAGAAGAGTGAGCAAATCCTGAGCAATCAGCTTGGCTCGTCCCAAGCGTGTCGGAGCTGTATCGGTGGAGAGCATACTGCGGGAGGTATCGATCGCGATAATGACATCACGGCCACGCGATTTCATCTGCTGTTCGATGGAGCCTAATTGAGGTCTGGCAAGAGCTGTGACGATAAAAATTAGGGAGAGAAAGAGAGATGCTGTGCGTAGATTCCGCAGCAGCGGACTGACTCTGCCTGCAAGTTGCTGCTGAAGCCTAGGAGCAACGATCTTGGAGAGGAGTGCTGTGCGCCTTTTCCCTGCCTGAAGAAAAAGAGCAAGCAGAGGCAAGAGCAGCAGAAGAGCCCAGAACCACTCGAGCGAGGCAAAGGTGAGTGATTCCTCAAGAGGATTGGAGTGAAAAAGATTCATGGTCATTTTCAGGGAATGCGCCGCCAGAGCGTTTGGGAAAGAATTGCCTCCATCGCCAGAAGCGCGAATGCCACGATCAGAACGAAGGGGAAGTAATCGTGATAATCGACGCTCTTTTCGACATCGACCTTGGTTTTTTCCAGACGGTCGATTTCACGGAATGAACTTCCCATCGAGGCTGCGTCGGTAGCGCGGAAATATTTCCCATCTCCGATTTTGGCAATTTGAGAGAGAAGTTTTTCATCAATCGGGAAGTATCCCGCAGGGAGATTCATCAGCACAGTACGGCCATCGCTAAGCTTCACAGGGAAGGGAATGGCATCATTGCTCCCTGCGACGATCGTGTACATTTTGATGCCGAGGGCCTTAGCAGCCTCAGCTGCCGTGAGAGGAAGCACCTTGCCTGCGTTATTGGCTCCATCGGTGAGAAGAACAATGATCTTGGTTTTGGAATCGCGATCCTTCAGGCGATTTGCCGCCGAGGCGAGAGCCGATCCTATGGCCGTACTATCCTCGACCATACCGATCTGCACACGATCCAGATTGCTGATGAGCCAGTCGTGATCGAGTGTGAGAGGACTTACGAGATAGGGGCGACCGGCAAAGGCAATGATCCCGATGCGGTCATTGGGGCGCGCTTCGATGAACTGCTGCGTGACGCGCTTCACCATATCGATGCGGTTCATCCGTTGATCTCCGACCACATAATCCTCTGCACGCATGGAGCCTGAGACATCAAGCACTAGCATGATATCGACACCGCTCGCCTGGATATGCTCAAGAGATCGTCCTGTCTGAGGGCGCGCAAGAGCGATGATGAGGCAGGCCATTGAGGCATAGACAAGGGAAGTGAGAATGCCTCCGATGCTGGAGCGGCGTTTCTTGCCAACGGTCAAGACAAGCTGGGTCGAGGAGAAGAGAATGCCAGGTGTTCCTCCAATCTTCCCTTTCAGCAGGGCCAGCAGAGGCAGCGCGAGAAGTCCGAGCAACACCCAAGGATGAGCAAAGGAGAATCCAGAGAATGCAGAAAGATCAGCGGTGAGGATCATGCGACCTCCTTGATTATAGGAAGATTCTCTGCGGTCTTGATGATCGCGGGATCTCCGCTTTTCACAAAAGATTCGGCAGCATCAATGAGAAGCAGGCGTTGTTCGACTGAAGCCTCACCCCGAGCATATTTCAAATAATCAGCCTGTTGCAAAAATCCTCCCAAGGCTTCTTGCTCTGCTTGCACAAATTTCAATGAGCCTTGCAAGGAGGAGAGAAATTCTTCCGTTGTCTGGCGTGGTGCGGCAAGGCCCAAGGCCTCTCCCAAAAATCGGCGGAGCACATCAGAAACGCCGACTCCGAAGTCATGATCGTTCCCCTCTTCCACCTTGGCGCGGAGTTTCTCCAGCGACTCCAGTGCCGATTCCCAAGGGGTCTTTGTCTTGATTTTCTTTCGACCTGCAAACCACCAAATAAGCCCTCCGATGAGTGCAATCAGTAGAAAACTCGCGATGATGATCCAGAGAGGGCCGGAGAAAAATGAGATCGGCCCGACGATGTCATGGATCGGTGCGGGGGTTGGCGCGCCTCCTGCGGCAGCACCTGGTGCAAAACTAATTCCTGGCTGTTGATTCATTTCAGAGCGGTTCCTTAGGCGGCGAGACGGCGACCACGACGGTCAAAGAAAGCGCGGAGCGTTGGGAGATAATCGCGGTCCGTGCGGAGCATGACAGTATCCATGCCACGAGAGCCGAAGAGAGAGGTCAGTTCTTTGGTTCGGATTCTGGCGAGTTCTGCATACTCGCGGATGATGGCATGTCGGGAGGTATCGACTTCGATCTGCTCCCCTGTCTCGGGATCTTCCAGAAGAATGACTCCGACATCAGGAAGCGACTCCTCGACGGGATCGACAATAGGAAGCGCGACCATGTCATGCCGTTTGGCTGAAACAGTCAGAGGGCGTGTGAAATCTTTGCTCAGAAAATCAGAGATCAGAAAGACCACAGCGCGCCGTGTAACCACCTTGTTCATATATTCCAAGGCACCGCCGAGATCGGTTCCCTTCCCCTCGGGTTCGAAATAAAGCATCTCACGAATCAGGCGCAAGATATGCAGCCGCCCTTTTTTGGGTGGAATGAAAAGCTCCACGCGGTCGCTGAAGAGGAGCAGACCGACCTTGTCATTGTTGTGAATCGCGCTGAAGGCCAAGATCGCAGCCACCTCCGCCGCCAGCTCCCGCTTGCTCTCACGGACACTTCCGAAATCTCCCGAAGCACTCACATCGAGAACGATCATGACCGTCATCTCGCGCTCCTCCGTGAATTTCTTGATATACGGCTCACCCGTCCGAGCGGTGACATTCCAGTCGATGGCGCGGATTTCATCGCCAGGGGAATAGGGGCGAACTTCCTCGAAGTTCATCCCGCGTCCCTTGAAGACGCTCTGGTATTGCCCTGCAAAGGAAGACTCTACGAGCCTTCGGGTTCGCAGCTCAAGTCGTCTGATCTTGCGGAGTATCTCGCGCGGATCGTTCATTTTAGAAAAATCAAAAAAAAGGGTGATGCGTGGCAACGACCCGAGTTGATTTAAGGAACGGGCAATCCTTCAAAAACACGGCGTACGATCTCCTCGGAGGTGATCGACTCGGCCTCGGCCTCGTAGCTGACAGCCACGCGGTGACGGAGCACTTCGGTGCCGATGGATTTCACATCATGAGGAGTGACATAGCCACGACCATTGAGGAAGGCATGGGCCTTTGCCGCAAGCGTGAGATAGATCGTGGCACGGGGTGAGGCACCATAACGGATGAGGCCGTCGAGTTTGAGCTTGTAGCTGGAAGGCTCGCGAGTTGCCCAGACGAGATCGACGATATAATCCTTCACACGGTCATCGACATAGATGGAATTAACAACGGCGCGGGCTTGCAAAATCTGATCGGTCGTGACCAAGGCATCGACTCCAAGTCGGGGCGAAGAAGTCGCCATCGCATCCAGGATAGAGCGTTCCTCAAGTCGAGTTGGATAACCAACGACGACCTTAAGCATAAAACGGTCAAGCTGTGCCTCGGGAAGCGGATAGGTGCCCTCCTGCTCCAGCGGATTTTGCGTGGCAAGAACGAGGAAGGGATCAGGCAGTTGAAAAGTGCTATCACCGATTGTTACCTGGCGTTCCTGCATCGCCTCCAGAAGCGCGCTCTGCACCTTGGCCGGAGCACGATTGATTTCATCAGCGAGGATCAGATTAGCAAAGATCGGCCCCTTGCGCGTCGTGAAGACACCTTCGCGGGGATTATAAATCAGCGTTCCGACCAGATCGGCAGGGAGAAGATCAGGGGTGAATTGAATGCGTGAGAAGTGTGCGTGAATTGAGGAAGCAAGCGTGCGAACGGTTAAGGTTTTGGCAAGGCCCGGCACACCTTCAAGCAGCACATGGCCGTTACCGAGGAGTCCGATCAGCAGGCTGCGAACGAGGCCCTGCTGGCCGATCACCACGCGGCTGATTTCTTGGGTGAGGGATTTAACCCAGACGCTGTTTTCTTGGACACGACGGTCAAGTTCTTGGACGGATGAATTCATAAGGACTTCTTGAGATTTTAACGAATGGTTGGAGGATTGTTCCGATAATTGAGTGTAAATTTTGAGACAAGCGGGAAGTGCGAGCGTTCAAAAATTTTATCTCACCGTTTTTTACTACGCACGATGGCTTCCCTGAGTTGAAGCCCCAGCACTCTTGCAGAAACTCCCTCACCGAGAAGGGTAAAGTGTCCCATCTTGCGCCCTGCCTTGGCTTCTCGCTTTCCGTACAGGTGAAGAAAAAGCCCTGGTTCGCGCAGGAGAAGCTCCCAGTCTGGTTCTCCTCCGATCCAGAGATCGCCGAGGAGGTTGAGCATCACGCCAGGAGAGCGGAGATCAACCGCACCGAGAGGCAGCCCGCAGACAGCGCGGATATGCTGGGCAAACTGACTCGTGATGGTTGTCTCCAAGGTGTGATGTCCTGAATTATGAGGACGCGGCGCGAGTTCATTCACCATGAGCGATCCATCGGGGAGCACGAAAAATTCCACCGTGAGCAGCCCGATCAGGTCGAGTTTTTCAGCAATCAACGAGGCAATCTTCTGAGCTTTAGAGGCGACCTCCGCATCAAGGGAGGCTGGAGCAAGTGTGACATCGAGAATGCCCGAAGCATGAATATTTTCTTGAACGGGGAAGCATCGCGTTTCTCCAAGAGGTGAGCGGGCGCAGATCACGGAGGCTTCTGAGGTGAACGAAATTTGTTGTTCCAGGACGGCACACGGAGCAGCAAGTTGGTTCCAAGCAGAGGAAGCATCATCGCCAAGGGAGAGCCTGATCTGTCCTTTGCCATCATAGCCAAGTGCAGCGGTTTTTAGAATCGAGGGAGCGGCTAGTTCGGCTAGGCCTTTAGCTAGCTCCTCTGCGGAGGTAATCACACGAAATGGGGCCACAGGGAATCCATGCTGTTGCAGAAATTCCTTCTCCAGCACGCGATCCTGACAGATGCGGACGACGGAGGCCGAGGGGCGCACGGGCACTTTTTTTTCTAGAAACTCCAACACCGAGATCGGAATATTTTCGAACTCCACCGTCACGAGATCGACCGCATCAGCAAAGCGGGCCAGCGCATCGAAATCATCAAAGGGAGCAGTGAAGGCGAGATCTGCACAAGAGCAGGCAGGGCCGTCAGGAGTGGCATCATAGACCACCACACGATAACCAAGACTCTTTGCTGCCATCGCCGACATTCGCCCAAGTTGACCGCTGCCAAGAATACCGAGGGTACTCCCTGGTAAAAAAACAAAGGGCTGATTTAGGATTTTCCCTTCCGGCACTGCCGGACGCCCGTTATCGTTGCCATCAATTTTGCTCATGGATCGTTTTCTCTATCTGCTGGCTTTAGGTCTGGTTTCGTTCATCCGGATGTTGCCCATCACGGTTTGCTTCCTGCTGGGCCAGATACTCGGACTTTTGGTCTGGGCGATTCTGCCCGGCTATCGCCGACTCTCCAAACAGAATCTCCGCATCGCTTTTGGTTCTGATTTAAGCGATTCGCGGGCCGCCACTCTCACGCGAAAGCATTTTGCCAACCTCGGAGCCAATATTCTCTGTTCGGTGAAGATCCCCTCTTTGAGTGAGAAGCAACTTCGTAGCCGCCTCAGCTTTGATCAAGAAGAGAACTGGAAAGACTGGATCGTGGGTGACAAGGCTGAGGGGCGCGGCACTGTGGCAGCCCTCTCCCATGCTGGAAACTGGGAGATCAATGCCCAGATTGCAGAATTTGTGAAGCCCCGCCGTGCAGGCTGTATTTATCAAGCTCTACGCAATCCCAAAATGGATGATCTCGTCAATCGCGATCGCCGCAGCCGTGGAGTTGCTACCTTTGATCGCAAAAAGGAGATGCAGGGTGCGGCAACTCTGCTCAAGGAAGGCGGGGTCGTCGGAGTCCTCACCGATCAACACGCAGGCAACGCAGGAATTTGGATGCCCCTTTTTGGAAAACTCGCCTCGACCTCTCCGCTGGCTGCCAGCCTCGCCCAACGCACAGGCTCCCTGCTCGCGCAAGTCAGCGTCCGCACCGTGGGCGTGGCTCGTTGGGTGATTCACACCAGCGCACCAGTGCCGACTGAGGGACGCACGGTCGAAGAAATCACGATGGATCTTAACCGCCTGCTGGAGCAGGAAATCAAAAAATCTCCCGCCGACTGGTTCTGGGTGCATAACCGTTGGAAGCTCCCTTACCCCAATTTTCTCCTGAGTGAAGTCAAACGCGGCATCCATCTTCCCTCCGAGATACAGACTTCCGACCTTCAGCAATTCAAGATCCTTGTTCGCTCACCGAATTGGCTCGGAGATGCCTGCATGGCCATTCCCGCAATGCGTGCGATTAAGGCAGGCCGTCCCGATCTTCACTTGACCCTCCTGGCTCCGGCGAAGCTGGCTCCGCTCTGGCGTGAGATTCCTGAGATCGATGCCGTCTTGGAAATTCCCGAAGGTGCCAACCCTTGGGAAGTCTCCCGTGCGATCAAAAACGAGGGTACTTTTGATGTCGCAATTCTTCTTCCCAATTCCGTGCGGAGTGCTCTGGAGGTCTGGCTTGCAGGTATCCCTCGTCGTGTGGGACGGGAGATACATCGTGGCAAGCGATTACTCAATCAGACCATGTCTTTGGAGAAACAGATTCATCCCGTCCAGCATCAGTCTGAAGAGCTGCTCGAGATGATTCGCAAGCTCGGCGCGCCAGAGCCTCCATCACCAGCTCCACGCCTTTCCCCAACGGGCACCATCCGCATCGGTCTCTGCCCTGGTGCCGAGTATGGCTCTGCTAAACGCTGGCCGCTTGATCGTTATCGCGCCGTGATGGAAGCCGTCTCCAATCAACACGCCGTCACTTGGGTCATCGTCGGCACAGCCAAGGAGGCGATGCTGGGAGAAAAGCTCTCTGATGACTTTCCTGGCGAGGTCGAGAATCTCTGTGGAAAAACCACGCTCACCGAACTCATCGCTCAGATCAAAGGTTTCACTCTTCTTCTCACCAACGACACCGGCACCATGCATCTTGCCGATCAACTCGGAGTTCCCGTCGCGGCGATCTTTGGTTCCACGGAACCAGCTCTCACCGGCCCCACGACAATCACGAATCCCCCCCATCGCATCATCCGCCGAAAGGTAGAATGCAACCCCTGCTACCTGCGCGAATGCCCTATTGACTTCCGCTGCATGAACGAAATCACTCCCGAGATGGTGACCGATACTGTCATTCAAAGCCTTACAACTTCTTCCCCTCAGTCATAGCCTTTCAGGTTTCAAGTTTCAGGTTTCATACTTCTTCTCAATTTTCCTATGCTCACAATCCGCAAACTCAAGAAAACCCTCGGTGGCCGAACTCTCTTTGAAGAGGCCGATATGCAGGTCAATTACGGCGAGCGCGTCGCTCTTGTCGGCCCCAATGGGGCAGGCAAATCAACCCTCTTTGGCCTCATCCTCAAGAAGGATGAACCTGATGGCGGCACTATCGAACGGGACGAATGGACGATGATCGGCCATCTCGCCCAGGAAGGGGAGGCCATCGGCGAAGAGACTGTTCTCGATGTAGCGACGGGGCGAGCAGGAGAACTACCTGCGCTCGAAAAGCAACTCAAGGAACTCGAAGAATCAGGTGCCGTCGATGGCCCTGAATATAGTGAGGCTTCTGCCAAGCACGCCGCCCTGAGCGATGCCAAGGTAGAGGCCAAGGCGAAGAAAATTCTCGGCGGTCTCGGATACAAGCAGGAGGACTTCGAACGGAAGGCCAAGGAACTAAGCGGCGGCTGGGTCATGCGCGCCCATCTCGCTCGCCTGCTCGTGATGGAGCCTGATCTGCTCTTGCTCGATGAGCCGACGAACCATCTCGATCTCGTCTCCCTCCTCTGGTTGCAAAATTATCTCAAGACCTATCCCGGAGCCGTCCTCTTAATTTCCCATGATCGTCAGTTCATGGATGAGATCATCGAGACCGTCTATGACATTTCTGAGAGCCGACTCCATTCCTACTCGGGCAATTACACGGCTTATCTGACCGAGCGCGAAGCTCGCTATGATCGCCAGAATGCCGCTTATAAAAATCAGCAGAAGGAAATCTCCGATCTGCGGGAATTCTATGATCGCTTCCGTCAGGTTGCCTCCAAGGCCTCCCAAGCCATGAGCAAGCTCAAGCAGATCGAGCGGATGGAGTTGATCGAAAAACCAGTGCCGCCGCGTAAGCCCTTCCGCTTTCAGATTCCCCAGCCTCCCCGTGGTGGCCAACGAGCGGTCATTCTGGAAGAGATCCACATGGCCTATGGCAATCGCCCCGTCTATGCCGGACTCGACCTGACCATCGAACGGGGTGAGCGCACTGTACTTGTAGGCCCCAATGGAGCTGGCAAATCAACCCTGCTCAAGATTCTCGCTGGACAATTGGAATTCCAAAAAGGAAAACGCATCGAAGGGCCGAATGCGAAAATCGGCTACTTCAGCCAGCATCGCGCCGCGACCCTCGATCCAAATAAATCGATTCTCGATGAGGTCAAAGCAGCAAACGGAGAACTCTCTGAGAACGATGCCCGAGGCATCCTCGGCTCCTTCCTTTTCCGTAAGGATGATATTTACAAAAAAACCGCCATCCTCAGCGGCGGTGAGAAAACGCGTCTAAATCTCGTCAAGTTTCTCGTTGATCCGCCGAATCTCCTCCTCATGGATGAGCCGACAACCCACCTTGACATTCATACCGTGGAATCGCTGATTCTCGCACTCGGCAATTACGAAGGCACTCTTGTCTTCATCAGTCACGATGTTCATTTCATCCGAAAGCTCGCTACCAAAGTCCTCCATGTAAATTCAGGAACCGTTACGACTCATCTCGGCACCTACGACGACTTCCTGGAGCGCATCGGCGGCCTCGACAACGAACGCGCCGCATTGACTTCATAAATGTTCTACCTAGCTGATTGAGCGAATGAGTGCATCAGCCTCTCACTCACAGAGAGGGAGAGGATCAATTTCTGAAAGTTAAGTTTGAATCTGGAAATCAAGAACTCAGGAAAGAGAAAATAATAAAGATTTTGGGTTTGACCCTTTTGACAGCCCTTTTTCACCGTCAAGTCGCCCGTCGATTTCGGATCTAGTGTTTCATCTCCTGAGCTAATAGAAGCAGAGAGTGAAGATACTCTCCCTTGCCCTTGTTCTGGCGACAGGATGCAGCCTATTGGCTTTAACTGCTAAGGCTCAGAATACAAATGCCCCGTCTCCGGCTGTTTCTGCAACCCCTGAGCCTTCAGCCACAATCAGACCAGAAACCCCTTTTAAGAAAGCAATCCTCCAAGAGGCTAGCCACCTCCTAAAAATGGAACCAAACAAAGGATGGGTCACATCTCCCCCTTTTGAGGATAGAGTTCACGCTGATCCCTCTAGTGGCTACATCACTATTGAATGCTTCCTAGACGAGGAGCTTTCACCAGCAACACCAATCAGGGACACGCAAGATTTACCAACAGATACTCAGATTTACGAATTTGCCTGCCAGATGGCTAAAAAACTTGTGCAACGAGCTGTAAAGTTCAATCAAGAGAACAAAATACCGATAGATGATGACATCATCGTAGATATTGATGTAGTGCAGGAGACAAAAGTCGGGGGACTGCCATCAGGAGTACAAAATGGCAGTAAAAATCTTGCAGAAGCTAAGTACCTCATTAAGAAGTATAAGATTGTAATCATGGAGCCTTAGGGTGGGCACAAAAAAGGGAATCAAGACTCATCACCTCCATCAAAGGGATCAAACCCATAATATCACTTATTTTTGAGATCAGGGAGGGCAATCCTCTCATTGCAACCAAATCAATCTCTTTCACGATTTCCTGATAAATTTTTGGCCCCAACTTCCCACTCCGCCAAGGTTTGACAATATGTGGCGTTGCGGCAGGGTCATTACATGAATGTCTCACTGACAACTGAGATGGAGGAGTGAGTGCAGCGCAAGATCGGTAGCGGTCTTTACACTTCGGCAAGCGAGGTGGTGAGTGAAGCTCTGCGAGCACTTTATGAAAAGGAGGCGGAAAGGAGCACTCCACTTGAGAATCTAAGAGAGGTAGTTGCTATCGGGATTCAGTCGGTGGATTCAAGCAATCTCAAAGACTGGGATGACATCCTGCAACGGGAAGTGAAGACTCTTGGGCGGACGAGTCAGCGATAATACCAATCACAGGAAGAAATGGTACTTTAGCGGCGAAGAAGTTTTTGGGTGTGGCAAGGCGGAAGACCGATGGCTATCTCTGATAACCAGAGGGATGACAACGCTGCCACGCTCCAAAAAGAACCAGCCGGATAGTATCATTTCTGATGGTGATTGGTATAAGAGCTGCATGAAGGCTCAAAAAGGCAAGGGCGGTCCGCACATTGAGGGAAAATCATTACCTTCCATTTCGGAGCTCGGGTTCAATCACCATTAGCAACCGCTCTGATGCGCTTTGAATAATTGGATTGCCGTGGGCGAAGAGGAGAATTTCGGGAGTCAGATTTTGTAGGGGGGCTAGCGATCGGAGGGCTTGTTTTTTATCTTCACGATATTTCTCAGGAAGAAGTCTTAGCCCCTCCTGTTCAAGATTGATGAAGGCATCGCCAAAGATCAGAACGCCATCAAAGAAGAATACTGTTTCCCCAGGGCCGAATCCAGCTAGTGCAATGGAGTCCATCCCCGCAATGGGATCACCTGAGCGGAATCTCTGATCGGCAAGGATGTCGTCTCCGGCATCCTCGGGTGCAAAAATCGGAATGCCAAATCGCTTGGAGAGAATGATGCTCTCCCTCTGATGATTCCCGCTTGTGAGCAAGATAGCGGCAGGTGCGGACTCTGATTCGACAACGAGATCCTGCAAAGCCCCCTCCGCCAGCGGTATAGGATCAATAAAAACCAGCCCCGCTGTCGTCACCAGTGCCGAGGAAGAACAATCACACTTCACCTCCTGCTCATACCCCTGCCAAACAAAGACTCCCGGTCGAAGAGTGGAGTATTCAAGCACGGGTTTCATGGAGGGACGGAGGCTTTTAGACTGAAGGCTGTTGGACGGTTAGGTAAGAATCCAAATGATGAGCGTTTACTAGTAATAGCGCGGTTGAGTGTCTAGTTCCTTGTGCAAGGCATTCAGTGCATCTTTCTGGGCTTGGCTCCACGGGCCAAGAGTTCCCACGAACCAGTGTTTAGCGGTGATAAATTTCCCAATCTCCGTATTGGGGCAGCGATTCTCCAAGAGATTTTCAATACGATCCCCTTTCTTCCCCGCATGATAACTCACCCAATTTCCCGCAGTATTGAGCACATCGGCCAGTTCAACTGTATTGTTGTCTAAAAGCTTTGCTGCCCTGAGAGCCAAATCCGCAGCAATCATCCTATTGTGAAAGCGCACATTAGGTTCTATTTGATTTTCTTCGAGACGCAGCTGCTCCCGTTTCGAGGGCTTTGGAAACATTGAAATCGTTCGCTTCGTGTCGTGTCCATTTTCATAAGATGACTGCACATATTTTCCGCTAAGGCGTTCTTGTGATAAGTCTTCTCCTGCTATGGCTCCTAAATAGATAAGATCTGGTGCACCTTCGGTTCCCATGAGCTCCATGCCATCGTGGCGCGCTATCCAGGCAGCACTGAAATAGGCTAAAGCTCTTTCTTTATTGGAAAGATTTTCATCTCTTCCCTCATGGAGTTTTTGGACATATTTCTCTAAAATTTTATCGTACGGCGTAGGTAGATAGTTCTTCGCCTCTGTGTAGCGACCATCACGCACCAATCTTCTCCCAAGCAGGCTGCGCAGATCTCTAGGCTCCCAATAACTATCTTTGGTATTTGCTGCCGGAGGGCATTGCTTATCGACATAGCCTTTTAACTCATCCGTCGTCAGGACTCGTTCAGCAACAAAAGCTGTATCTACCCAGTGACCTCCTTTTAAAAAGGTATCGAGCGATTGGATGAAATCTCCTCGGGTGAGATGGAGCTGTCCAAGATCACCACTTGCAGTTCCTGAAAGGGGCAACGAGAAGTCACCATATGAAGAATCATCAGGATACGAGGATTTCAAAGTTTGAAATGCCTGACTCATACTTATGAGCGCATCGGTAAGTTTGCCATCTCGCAGTTGGAGCTTCGATCTCAGCCAGCAGGCAGCTGGAAAATTAGGATTGGCTAACTTGAGCCATCGAGCTGCCGTCTTGTAATCTCCTGTGCTATAAGCCAGCCAGCCCAAATACTCGGCATCTTCCGTAGAAGTTAGATTTGTCTGACTGACTGCATCAAGCCATCGTGACACCATTCCTTTTACATAATCTCCGTTTCCATAAAACGACCAACTTGGCGTTTGTGATGCTAGCAGGCTCAGCGTTGTCAGTTTTCTTAGCAATGGATCCCTAGACGCCTGTTGGATGTTCGTTAAATTTTTCCGTACATTATCAGGCTGTATATACTGATTTTCCATTGGAAACATATCAGGTAAAATTACCCTAAGTGAATCAATTGCGGTTGGGTCTCCAAGAGCAAGTTGGGTCATATACAGCGGTGCTGCTTTTTCAGGATGCCCTTGCTTCCATTCACTCCGTCCCTCCCATCCATAGCTATCAGCAGCCATTCCTAAGGAATCTGCAAACCCCTGTTTCGCAAGATCGCGCGTCATCTGGAACCACTTCACAGCACTGGGATCATTATTTTTGAGAGCCAGCTTCCCAAGCATAAAGGACGCCCAGATGCTTCGATAATGGCGTTCTGTAGAGGGGCGTTGAAGCAATCCTTCCCAAGCTTTACGAGCCTCTTCCCAATGATTCTTGCCCAGAGCATAGGCAGCAGCCCCTTTGTGATAATCGGAAAACTCCGAGTCAAATTCACCAGGGAGAGCATTGGTCGTTTTATCGGTGGTTTGAGAGATAAAATCTCGTGCCGCTTGGTGCTCCTGTGTTGCACTCACTGGATCAGATGGTGTGATGGCTCTGGTCTTCAGCGCATCAGTAAAATCTGCAACATCGGCATCTGAAGTCGCTTTCTTCAGCGGAGTGATGTCCGTAGGCTGCCCCTCATAGTAACCATTATATCCTCTGAGTTGGATTTTTGAGAGTTTTTCAGTGGGATGAAAATCTTTCGCCAGTCTCTTAACTTCCATCTCCCAGTAGAATTGAGGAGTACTAGCAAGCTTTGCCCCTCCATCTCCCAAGTATGATATAGGACCGTAGAAGCCACACCCTAAGCCATGACTGGCACAAGAAAGCCCAAACAAGAGCACAAGAGCGATAATCGCATGGGGAGTTTTCATTTTATCGGTTTTGATACATGCACCTGAAGCTGAGTTATCCGATCAAACCGCAGCCATCCAGCATCAACCATCTCTCCGGGACATAATTTTCTCATCGCCTCCGTCACAGGAATGAAGGTGGCCTGATTCTTGCCTGTATCCAGATTCCATCCACCCAAGGCATCTGAAGCGACCAGGGTTCCTGTCTCCCATGTTGCGATCATGCTAGAATCAGTGGTCTCTTCTGCCTCCCCTGTATTGGAGAGTTGAATGTCTATGGGGTTATCACCTTGGAGTGCCACTGAGAGCTGATGCCTAGGTTTTCGTCCCTGCATCACAGCCAGCAATGTCGGCCAACGCCAGTTTTCCTGATCTGTGCTCACGGGGATTCGATACCAGAGCAGCTCTTTCATACCAGAGGGAGGGTTGCTTTGCCATTCGTGGACAAGATTGGCAATTTCATCTGGATTGGCTGTAAAATCCAGAATCCTTGTATCGGGGGGCCATGCCTGTTGGATACAATCCATGATGACACCGAGCAACTTGCCTGATGGGGCATATCCAGCAATGGCATGGTAGGTTGGGAGTGAGACTGAAAAGGGTAATCCTAGTCTGGATGCTTTCGAGACCCACTTCTTTGCAAGCATGGGATCACAGAGTGAGGAACGCCCGCTTTCTTCCTTGGTCGGCACAGAATGCACCTGGAGGACATATCCATCTGCTGCACAAACGAGTGGAGTAAACTCAGCATCATCGAGCCAGGAAGGCAGAGCAGTGATGACAAGCGGCAGAGGGTGGATGGCTTTCCTCAGCTCTTCAACCCAAAGTCGGTATCCTGCAAGTTTGCTTTTAGCGCAGTCGAAATCGAGCTGAAATTCGTTAATCGCGACTTGGTGTTCAGAGGCTCTCTGGAGCAATGAGATTGCGGTTTGAACCAGAGTTTTGGCTGCAATGTCATGATTTGAAAAAGGGCCGGAAAACGGGTTGACTCGTAGTGCTATGGAAATCGGCTTTCTTACATTCCTCAGAATCTCCCAGTTAATGTTCGGGTAGATCACTTCAGGGATTTTTCCATCCCAGTGGATTTCAGCTCCGAGGAGCACCGCACCATCCATGTGTCTTTGAGCCTCTTGAATTGCCGAGACTACAGATGGAGTCCAATCTCGCTGCCAGAGATAGCCTCGTTGAGTGAGAGGAGAGGCTTGATGAATCTCCCGACGAGAACACCCAGCCAGCAGCACAGGAACTGTAAGACAAATGATTGCCCTGAAGAAAAACTTGATAGCTGTTTTTCTCATCACTTCTTCCTACCACTCTAAAAGCCTTCAGTCTATCCACCTTCTCTTGATCGCTTCGCGTTCAAGAGAGCCTTCACTCTTGCCCAGTAATAGGTAAGTTCACACCATCGTTCTTTGCATCACTGTTTTTTCTCCAGCCCCCCCCTTGCGGACAATGATGAAATATTAAAAGTCACATTATTATATAAAACGCTCTAATCTCCAACTGCCACAGAGTTATGATGATATATATTTTTTAGACGAGCATTGATTTGCTCCATCACAAGGGTAGGAATCGGTAGATAGCCTAATCCAGGCGAGTAGTCCTGCCCATTGTTCAGAGCATAATGGAGAAAAGACCTCACGGCATCTTGCTTCTCGGGATCAAAGTAAGTCCTCTTAAAGAGCAGCCAAGTAAAGGTCGTGATCGGATAATCATTAACCCCCTGAGGATCTCTCACAAAACCTCTTAAATTCTTCGGTAGAACTATGGAACTAAGGGCGTAGATCCCACTTTTCATAGATGGAGCTAAGTAGTTGCCAGCTTTGTTCTGCAGTCGAGCCATGGGCAGATCGTTAGAAAGAGCGTATCCATATTCGATATATCCTATTGCTCCAGAAGTCTGCTTGATGAGTGCTGCCACGCCTGCGTTGCCTTTCGCTGAAATACCAACGGGCCAGTCAACAGATTTACCACTTCCAACCTGAAAGTTGAAAGTCGAACTCACCTCAGAAAGATGGGAGGTAAAGCAGCTCGTCGTACCACTCGAATCGGAGCGAGTCACAACTGTGATGGGTAAATTCGGGAGAACAATCCCTGGATTATTCTTGGCAATCATCGGATCGTTCCATTTGCTCACCGTACCAAGCATAATACCAACATAGGCTTCACGGGAGAGTTTGAGCCCATTCTCAATGCCGGCAATATGGTCTAAATTGTAGGCCAAAGTAACCATTCCAGCAGTCGCAGGAATCATCAGCACATTACCCCCCATCTTATTGATTTCCTCATCGCTCATTGCGTAATCACTGGCACCAAAATCAGTGTGTCCTTCCACAAACTCTTTCACCCCCGCTGTGCTGCCGATGGGTTGATAGTGAACGGTAAAGTAATGCGATGCATCAGGATTACTGCTTTGGTTGAAGTCAGAAATCCAACGAGAATACAACGGAGCTGGGAAAGTTGCACCGGAGCCGATGAGTTGAGTTTCAGCTTGCAACAAAAATCCCGACGAGATGAAGAACCCTAGTGTAAGGCACGCCCTGGTGAAGCTACGAAGATGCATGGACATTTGATGATAATGGAACCGCAGTGATAGATATTCCGTTAAGAAAAATTAATCGCTTTAACGAAGGTCGAGGAAAGGGCGTTAACCTGCCTAATCAAGACAGAAGAGGGAAGTTTTTTTGTGTTACAGTTTCGTCACAATATCCTATGCCCACGCTAGGGCTGAAACACTGACCGAATTAGCCTTTCAGCGTAGCTTCTTTTTGGCCAAAGCAGCCTCCACTTTCCCCAGCGGGAGGCAGTTCACGACATCGCTTTTTTCTAGCCAACCTTTGCGGGCGATGCCGACTCCATAGATGAGATCCTGAATACCGTGGGTCGTATGGGCATCGGGATTGATCGAGCATGTGACTCCCTTTTGCTTAGCAAGGGGCCACCACCTCCAGTCCATGTCGAGTCGCCACGGGCTGGCATTGATCTCAATGATCGTTTCGGTCTCGGCGGCGGCCTCAATGACGGCGGGAATATTCACGGCATACGGCTCGCGGGAAAGAAGCAAGCGACCCGTGAGATGCCCGAGCATAGTGACGAAAGGATTCTGCATCGCGCGGATGATGCGGGCTGTCATTTCGGCCTCACCCATCGTGAAGCTGGAGTGAACGGAGGCTACGACAAAATCGAGCGAAGCCAGAACCTCGTCAGGGAAGTCCAGCTCACCCTCTTTGAGAATATCGCATTCTGTTCCTGCAAAGAGGCGGAAGCCTGCCTCGCGAAACTCCTTCGATTCATTCAATTCCCGAATCTCCGCGATCTGCTCCAGCAATCGCTCCACGGAGAGTCCATGAGCTTGGAAGGAGCTTTTGCTATGATCGGCGATGCCGAGATATTCCAGTCCAAGGTCGATGGCAGCACGCGCCATTTCGATGAGGGAATTTTTCCCGTCGCTCGCCGTGGTATGGCAATGAAAGGTTCCTCGCAGGTTGCTCCACTCGATGAGCTTGGGAAGCGTTCCCTCGGCAGCAGCCACGATCTCCCCTTTGTCTTCGCGTAATTCCGGTGGGATGAAGTCGAGATCGAGTGACTTGTAGAGTGCGATTTCATCATGGATCTCAGGGGGTAACTCCGCCCCCTCAGCCACCGTGAAGCGATATTCATTCAGCGACCATCCACGATCAAGCGCACGACTGCGGAGGCGGATGTTGTGCTCCTTGCTCCCTGTGAAATAAGTGAGAGCGAAAGGAAATTCCTCCGGCTTCACCACGCGCAGATCGCATTGGATGCCGCCTTGCAAGCGAACGCTCGATTTCGTCGGGCCATGCACGATGACCTCCTCCACAAGCGGATGATGAATGAAGAACTCCGAGACCTCTGCTGGTTGATTCGAGGAAACGAGAATATCGAGATCGCCGATCGTCTCCTTGCGGCGGCGGAAACTCCCCGCAGGCTGCACCTGCCCCACGGCTGAGTGGGCGCGAAGGTCAGAGAGGAGTTCCTCGGCAAGTTCGGTGACGACATTGATGCGAAACCGTCCCGCGTGTTTCCGATGATCGGCGATGGCCTTGAGCAGCTTCGTCTGAGTCTTCTCCCCGAATCCAGCCAGCTCCGCCACCTTCCCCTCAGTGCAAACGCGCTCCAAATCGACAAGAGAAGAAACGCCGAGCTGATCGTGCAGTGCCTTGATCTTCTTGGCTCCGAGTCCTTGGAGTTCAAAAAGCTCAAAGATCCCCTCAGGAAAGAAGCTCTTCAGCTCCTCGTAATATTCCAGCCGCCCCGTGGTCGCGAGCTCCGTCACTTTCTCCGTGATTGCCTTGCCGATGCCCTCGATCGAGTCGAGGCGTTCCTCGGCTACGAGCGTTGCAATCGGCTCACTGAGTGATTCCAGCGCACGAGCTGCATTTGTGTAAGCGCGGATCTTGAAAGGATTCTCCCCCTTGAGTTCGAGAAGCTGGGCGATGTGTTCGAGGATTTCTCCGACATCCTGGGCTGAGATTTCTGACATGGGGGTGATTGTAATCGGTGAGGCGTTTCTTTCTCGATCTCTAAAAAAGCCTCAGATTTCCAGCGGCTTTGGCAGACGGCTAAGCTGACGGGGGCCCTTCTCCGTAATCAAAACGACATCCTCATGACGCACGCCGCCGATGCCTGGAATATAAATGCCTGGCTCGATGGTGAAGACTTGCCCCGCCTTGAGCCGTGTGGCTCCGAAGCGCGGAGACTCATGAAGATCAAGGCCAAGGCCATGTCCTGTGCCGTGAAAGAATCCCTGCCAGCGATCATTCACCCGCTCGGTCGGATAGCCTTGATCGGTGAAAAATTGCTTCACCTTTTCGTGGATCGCTCCGCCATCAGCCCCCGGCTTTAGCGCATCGAGTGCGATCTTCTGACCGAGCAGGCAGATCTCCCAAAGACGCGCCTGAGCCTCCGTTGCCTTGCCCCGCACAACGGTTCGCGTGAGATCGCCATAGTAACCACTCGCGGCAGCTCTCGGGAAGAGATCGAGAATGATGAGCTGATGGGCTCGTAGCACGCCATGTCCTCGTTCATGAGGATCGCACGCCTGCTCGCCGCAAGCCACGATGGAGTTGCCAGCAGGAATGCCTCCTGCTCTTAAAATAGTTGCCTCAATCTCCATGCGCAGCCGCTCCGAAGTAAGCGTGGAGCCTCCCCATTTCAAGGTTCCTCGCGGCCCGATCTCGGAAGCCTTCAGAATTTCAAAGGCCCTCTCCATACCTTGCTCTGTGATGCGTGTCGCTTGAGTCATCAGGCGAATTTCCTCTGCCGTTTTGATCTCTCTTTCAGGGAAAAGCATTCCTGAAACCGGCTTGACTGTAATACCATGTCGTTCAAGTTCCAGAGCCATACCGAGAGGAAAGTCACTGGCTACGCGAGGGCGCGTGGCCTTGCGTGCTTTCAGAAACGCAGCGATGATTTCAGCCTGCGATGGTTTTTTACCCAGCTTTTTTGCGAGTGCTTTTTCTAGTTCACTGGCAGAGACAACTTCATCCACGCGGGCCTCACGCTGCCCACGATCCAGCTCCAGATCATTGAGGAGGATCGAGGTTCTGCCTTGGCTTTCCAAATAAACAAAGGCATCAGGGGCGCGGAAGCGCGTGGCATAGAGCATATCGGCCCCTTGCTCGCTCTCGGAGATGATGAGGCGGGGAGGTGTCTTGGAAGGCGTGACCATTTCTCATCGTGGACGGATTGCTGCTTTTCGGACAATCAGAAAGAGAGCCGTTTCAAGGCGCGAAAATTTTTCTAAAAAAGAACTTGCCCTTCTCCGCTGACTACCTATGATCTCCCGTCCTTATGGCAAAGACTTCATGGCTTGAACGCGACAAACGCAAACGCGCTACCGTAGCGAAGTGGGCGGAACTCCGCGCAGAGCTCAAAGCAAAAAAAGATTATCAGGGCCTCAGCCAGCTTCCTCGCAATGCGAGTCCTGTGCGTTTGGTCAACCGCTGCCTCGTCTCCGGTCGTCGCCGCGCTTTCCTCCGACGCTTCAAGCTCTCCCGTATCACCTTCCGCGAACTGGCGACCAACGGACTCATTCCAGGGGTCACTAAGTCCAGTTGGTAGGTAGTACAATCGTTTTGCCCTTTGATCTCTGATCTCTGGGAGAAGATGATTTTGAACTTTCGAACTAATATCATGGCTTACTATTCAGAAACGATTCGTGTCATGATTTTAGATTCCATTATCTCGCAGGTTTCCTTCATATTCACTGGCAACTCCTGCCGCGCTAACTGATCGCCCATGCCGTTTGTCGCTGCCATTTTGGCTGTGACGGCAGGGGAAGTAGAGGTGATCCCCGCCGCACATTGGGAATCTGGAGAGATGATTATCCTCCGGCTGCTGGCCCTTTTGGGTCTTGTTCTTCTGAACGCCTTCTTTGTTGCCTCGGAATTTGCCATTGTTAAAATCCGTGGCAGTCAGCTTGATACCCTGATCGAACAAGGTGATCCTCGCGCTCTCGTGACCAAGCATATCACGAGTCATCTCGAATCGTATATTTCTGCAACACAGCTTGGAATCACTCTAGCCAGTCTCGGACTCGGATGGTTGGGCGAGCCTTTCCTGGCTCACATGGTTGAGCCTGTATTTTTCCTGATCGGAGTGACATCGCAGACGCTCATTACAACGATTTCCTTCGTCATCGCCTTTTCACTCATCACCTTTCTCCATATTGTACTGGGGGAATTGGCTCCCAAATCTCTGGCCAATCGCAAGCCGGTCGAGATCGCTCTCTGGCTCAGTCCTGCACTAGGACTCTTTTTTGTCATCTTCCGCCCGATTATCAAGTTCCTGAATTACTCGGCCAATCTGCTTCTCCGCTATGTCCTGCGCGTGGAGCCTCTGGATGAATCTGACCAGGCACTGACCAACGAAGAACTCCGAGTGATCCTCACCGAAAGTCGCGTAGCGGAAGAGGTCACGCCTCTGGGGGAACAACTCGCCGTCAATGCCCTTGATCTACGCCATCGCGTCGTCCGTGACATCATGACACCCCGCAGCGAAGTCATCTTCCTTGATTATGAAGAGCCGTTTGAAGGTGAGCTGCTCAAGGCCATCGAGTCTCGTCACACTCGCTTTCCTCTCTGCAATGGTGCCCTAGATGAATCCGTGGGACTGGTTCACATCAAGGATCTCCTCCTCATTGTTCACTCTGGGAACCGCGATCTGCGAGGCATTCAACGCCCAATCCATCATGTCTCGGAAATGATGCCGCTGGAAAAGCTGCTCAACTATTTTCTGAGCAAACATGCCCACCTTGCCATTGCCGTGGATGAATATGGTGGTGCGGTCGGTGTTGTGACACTTGATAATGTCCTCGAAGAACTCGTCGGCTCGATCCAGGACGAATTTGATACGCACGAAGAGGAAATTACCAAAATCCGCGATGGCGAGTTCAATGCCGAAGGAACGCTTGCCCTCCATGATCTAGCGGAAGAGATGGGACTCAAATTTGAAGAGACCGAAGTCAGCACCATCGGAGGTTATGTCACTCAGCTCCTCGGCCATCTCCCCGTGCGCGGAGAGAGCGTCCGCCTTGGGGATTATGTAGCGACCGTGACGGAGACTGATGGAAGACGAGTGCTGCTCGTGAATTTTAAGAAAGAGGTGGCGGCACCACTCCCTGATAAAGAGTAGCGTCTCGAACTTGAGCGTTTCAACGCCTTGCCTCCTTCACTGATACTCAGGAGAGCCTTCCAAGTTCATCGTAAATTTTTCCGTATCTGGAACGCCATTTGCTTGCGGGAAAGGTTCCACTTCACGACATTATAGAGCTTCTAGCTCGTCGCACACATCATCACTCCCAACAGCACTATCATTTCATGAATCATTCCCTGCCCCACCATCAGAGCAAAACCTCGCTCTATGATCCGGCAAACGAGCACGATGCCTGCGGTGTCGGCATGGTCGCCAAGATCAGCGGCAAACGCTCCAACGAGATTCTGCGTATCGGTCTCCGTTCCATTTGCAATCTCATGCATCGTGGTGCTCTGGATGCCGATGCCCGTACTGGAGATGGGGCCGGAATTTCCACACAGATACCTTACAAGCTCTTCAAGCCGGTGTTGGAAAATCTTGGGCAACAGCTCTACCGTGACTCTGACCTCGGAGTTGGTGTGATGTATTTGCCGAGTGACAATGAGTATGCCAAGGCTCGTGTTAAAGCGATCACCGAAGAGGTTCTCGCACAGCGCGGCCTTTGTTTCTTTGGATGGCGCGAAGTCCCTACCAATAAGCAAATCCTCGGCACCAAGGCCCTTCTGACCCTGCCCGATATTGAGCAGGTGCTCATTGGTCGTCCTTGGGGAATGTCGGATGAGGAGTATGAACGCCGCCTTTTCTTGGCCCGCAATGCGATCGAAGATCGCGCCGCCGCTGATAAGATAGAAGGCTTTTATATCCCTTCCTTCTCACATCGCCTAATCGTCTATAAAGGCCTTCTGGTTTCTGCGTCGCTGGAGAAATTCTATCCTGATCTCTCCAATCCGAACTACGAGACCGCCCTCTGCGTTTATCATCAACGCTACAGCACAAATACCTTCCCAACCTGGCCGCTCGCCCATCCCTTCCGTATGATGGCGCACAACGGTGAGATCAATACCGTACGAGGCAATCGCAACTGGACACAGGCCCGCGAGTCCGAGCTGAAAGCCGACTTCTGGGGTGCTGACATTGATTTGCTCAAGCCGATCATCCAGCCTGGCGGCTCCGACTCTGCAAGTCTCGACAATGTACTCGAAGTCCTGACGATGTCGGGAAGATCGATCCTTCATGCCATGACCATGCTGGTGCCTCCGGCTTGGCGTGGGGATAAGGAGATCTCTCCCGAGCTTGCGGCATTTTACGAATATCACACCTGCGTCTGCGAACCGTGGGATGGCCCTGCTGCGTTGGTCTTCACCGATGGACTCACGATTGGTGCCTGTCTGGATCGCAATGGTCTGCGTCCTGCCCGTTATCAGATTACCGACGATGGTATCTTCAGCCTCGGCTCCGAAATGGGAGTCGATGGGCTCGATCAATCTGAGATCATCGAAAAAGGCCGCCTCGCTCCCGGAGAAATGATCGCTATTGATACCGCCAAAGGCATCCTTCTCCGCGATCAGGAAATCAAAACCGATCTCGCCACACGCCAGAACTACCGAAAGATGGTCGATGACCATTTTGTCCGCCTTGTTCAGGCAACTCCTGAGCAGATCAAGACTCCCACAGAAGACATCGACATTCTGGATCTTACTCAGAGACAAATCTCCTTTGGCTACACGAGCGAAGAGCTCGACATGATCTTCAAGCCGATGATTAAGGATGGAGCCGAGGCTGTTGGCTCGATGGGAGATGATGCGCCGCTGGCCGTTCTCTCACTCCGTCCACGCCTGCTCTACACCTATTTCAACCAGCTCTTTGCCCAAGTCACCAATCCTCCGATTGATCCGATCCGCGAACGCTTGGTCATGTCGGTCTTTACGACGCTTGGTTGGAGACGCAATCTCCTCTCCGAGACCCCCGAGCACGCAGCACAGGTCTCCTTGGATTCTCCGATTCTACTGAATGAAGAACTCGAAGCCGTGCAGAACATCGGTGGCGAGCACAAATGCACCACACTCTCTACGCTTTGGAAAGCTGCCTCTGGCCCCGACGGACTCGCTCCCGCTGTGCGCGCTCTCACCAAGGCCGCCGAAAAAGCAGTCGATGAGGGAGCTCGTATCCTGATCTTGAGTGATAAAGGGGTCGGTCATGAGAATCTTGCGATCCCAGCACTTCTCGCTGTCGGTGCCGTGCATCACTATCTCCGCCGTGTGGGCAAGCGGATGCGTGCCAGCATTGTCTGTGAGACTGGTGAATGTCGTGATGTTCATCAGATGGCATGCCTCATCGGATATGGTGCTAGCGCGATCAATCCCTATCTGGCCATTGAGACCATCCGCGAGATGATTGAGAAAGGCTCTGTCGCCGTTAATTTCGCGACGGCACAGCTCAATTACAAAAAGGCCCTCCAGAATGGCCTGCTCAAGATCATGTCCAAGATGGGTATCTCCGTCATCGGCAGCTATCGTGGAGCACAGATCTTTGAAGCCGTGGGACTCTCTTCCAAACTGATTGAAGAATGCTTCTCCGGCACCCCTTCTCAGATTGAGGGAATCGGATTTGCTGAAATCGCCCGTGAGAGCTTGACTCGTCATGAGATGGCCTACGCTGCGCCCGTCCCCGTGGAAGAGGGAAAAGAACCGACACCACTCCAACTTGGCGATCCGGGGTACTACCGTGTCCGTCGTGGGGGAGAGCTTCATGCTGTCACCCCACCGCTCATTCAAAATTTCCATAGCTTCGTGCGGACGAATAAGCCTGAGGATTACAAAGCCTATGTTGATGCCGTCATGGCTGCGACTCCGCACTCCCTGCGCAATTTGCTGGAATTTGTCCCCCTTCCCTCCGGTCCTGTTCCGATTGAAGAGGTCGAATCCATTGAAGACATCCGTCGCCGCTTCACCACCGCAGGTATGTCGCTCGGAGCTCTCAGTCCCGAGGCTCATGAGACTCTCGCCATTGCGATGAACCGCATCGGAGGCAAGTCCAATAGCGGTGAGGGTGGCGAAGATCCCCGCCGTTTCAAGCGGTTGGAGAATGGAGATTGGGCCAACAGTGCAATCAAGCAGATCGCCTCAGGCCGATTCGGTGTCAATGCAGCCTATCTGGCGAGTGCCAAGGAAATCGAAATCAAGATGGCTCAAGGAGCCAAGCCTGGCGAGGGTGGGCAGCTTCCTGGTCACAAGGTCAGCATCTATATCGCCAAGCTCCGTCATGCTGTCCCAGGAGTGACCCTAATTTCACCCCCACCGCATCACGACATCTACTCCATCGAAGATCTGGCTCAGCTCATCTACGATCTCAAGCAGGTCAATCCCCGCGCCAGAGTCACGGTGAAGCTTGTTGCCGAGTCTGGTGTCGGCACCGTCGCAGCTGGTGTGGCTAAGGCTCACGCCGACATCATTCTTGTCAGCGGTCACGAGGGAGGCACAGGAGCTTCGCCGCTCAGCTCCGTCAAACATGCAGGCGGTGCCTGGGAACTCGGTGTCGCCGAAACCCATCAGGTACTCTTGCTCAATGGACTCCGCAATCGTGTCACCCTCCGCACGGATGGAGGAATGCGCTCCGGCGAGGATATTATCCATGCCACCCTGCTTGGGGCTGAAGAATACAATTTCGGCACTGCCGCGCTCATTTCAATGGGTTGTGTCTATGTCCGTAAATGCCATCTCAATACCTGCCCCGTCGGTGTTGCAACGCTCGATGACCGCCTCCGCGCTAAGTTCAAAGGCAAGGCTGAGAATGTTGTCAACTTCTTCAATGCAGTCGCCGAAGAGGTTCGTGAAATCATGGCCCGCCTCGGCTTCCGCACCATTGATGAGATGGTTGGTCGTACCGAGTGTCTCCGCCAGAAACGCATCGAAGGACACCCCAAGGCCAACACCCTTGACCTCTCCCGACTCATCACCGATGTCGTGAAGGATGACCCAACCGCCGTTCGTTATGCCACCCGTGATCGTAATGATCCCGAGCATGACCAGCCCCTTGATGACATTATCCTTCAGGATGCCGAAGAGGCGATCCGTGATGCCAAGGCAGTCAGCCTCTCCTACAAGGTTGATAATACGAACCGCTCCGTGGCAACCAAGGTCTCCGGTGAAATCGGTTATCAATATGGCGAAGAGGGACTGCCCGAGGGAACTGTGGAGCTCAACCTCACCGGCACCGCAGGCCAGAGCTTCGGAGCCTTCCTTGCTCCTGGCATCCGACTGATTCTTACTGGCGAGGCCAACGACTATGTCGGCAAGAGCATGAGTGGCGGTGAGATCATTATTCGCCCGCTACCCGATCATCATTTCATTCCTGAGAACAACAGCATTCTTGGAAACACCGTCATGTATGGTGCGACGGCGGGGCTCCTCTTTGCCAATGGTCGTGCAGGGGAACGCTTCTGCGTCCGTAACTCCGGCGGCACTGCTGTCGTCGAGGCCATCGGCGATCACGGCTGCGAATACATGACCGGGGGCACAGTTGTCGTGCTTGGTTCTACGGGCAAAAACTTCGGTGCAGGTATGACCGGTGGTATCGCCTTCATCTATGACTCAGAGAATAAATTCCTAGGCCGTTACAACGACCAGCTTGTAGGAGCTGAGAGGCTATCCGGTGCTGAGGATGAGGCTATCCTGATTGACCTTGTCACTCGACATCATGAGAAAACCGGCAGTCCTCTAGCAGCTCGTCTCCTTGCCGACTGGCCTGGAGCACTTGCTTCCTTCTGGAAAGTCACGCCCCATGTCCCTGCCGCCAAACCAATCGAGGAGAAAAAAGGCGAGGAAGATGCTGGCAAAACCATCATTACCGAGGCCATCACCGTTTCCAAAGGCGCGTAATTTTACGCAAACTATCCATGCCAACCTCCGACCAACTGGCTCCGAAAATCGTCCAGCAGTTGGCCGTCTTCTTGGAAAATAAACCAGGGGCACTCGCAGCCGTCTGCGATGCCTTGGCCGTATCCAAGATCAACATCTTCGGTCTCACGGTTTCCGATACCACCGATCACTCCGTGGTTCGTATGGTGCTCAGTAACACCAGTCGTGCCACGGTGATTTTTGAAGAACATGGTGCAATGGTCGTCGAGAACGATGTCCTGATGATCCAGAACGATAACAAGCCGGGCAGCCTCTCTCGTATCGCTCATGCTCTTTCGGAAAAAAAGATCAACATCGACTACGGCTATCTCGCCTCCATGCCCTCTGCAAAAAAAGGTCTTCTCATCCTCCGTGTCACCGATGCTAAGAAGGCATTGGCTGTTCTCAAAAAACTCGATTCCCAGTAGTGGGCTTGGGATTTTTGCACGAGGCGGTGTTGCTGCTCACATCTAAAATCCCTGCGCCTTGTGAAACAGACCAATAGCCTTCAGCCTAAAAGCCTCCTTCTCTAAACCCTTCATCTCCCCCCCCAATATGAAAATCGACGCACACCAACATTTCTGGAACTACAGCCCCACGGAGCATTCGTGGATGGATGAACGCATGACGGTGCTCCAGCGCAACTATCTCCCCAATGATCTGGAGCCGTTGCTCAAGGCTGCCGGTTTTGATGGCACGGTTGCCGTGCAGGCGAGGCAGAGCTTGGAAGAGACGCGTTGGCTGCTGGAGCTTGCAGCACAGCATCCTTTCATCAAGGGCGTTGTTGGCTGGGTTGATCTCCGTTCTCCGGAGCTGAGGGCTCAATTGGAGGAGTTTGCTAGCAATCCAAAACTCGTCGGTGTACGCCATGTTGTCCATGACGAGCCGGATGATGAATTTATGATGGGAGCTGAGTTCCGGCGTGGTATCGGGCAGCTCAAAGAATTTGGCCTGACCTATGATCTCTTGCTTTTTCCCAAGCATCTCCCTGTCGCAACCCGTCTCGTAGAGGAATTTCCCGAGCAGGCTTTCGTACTCGATCACATCGCAAAACCTGAGATTAAGAATCAGAAATTTTCGCCCTGGCAGGAAGATCTGACTGCGCTTGCAAAATTTCCGAATGTGCACTGCAAACTCTCAGGAATGGTGACGGAAGCCGCATGGGGTGAATGGAAGCCCGAGGATTTTCATGGCTATCTCGATGTTGTTCTCAACGCCTTCGGATCGGAGCGCGTGATGATTGGCTCCGACTGGCCTGTCTGCAATCTCTCTGCTGACTATGCGGCAACGATGAAGATCGTGACCGATTACATCGAGAAGCTCTCAATCGAAGATCAGGCGAAAGTTCTCGGTGGGAACTGCGCTCGCTTTTACGGCATCAAAGACTGAGTCGCTTCTTGCTAATGAGGAGTGAAGGGAGCAGGGTGCTTCCTCCTGAACCGTTCTGCCCCACTGCAGCGCATCGCTTTCCTGGGGGATTATCTGCCTAGGCTTTGCGGAATAGCGACCTTCACGCATGATCTGTGCGAGTCGGTCGCTCGTGAGATTCCCGAGGCCGACTGCTTTGTCGGAGCGGTGAATGATCGCCAGGAAGGGTATGATTATTCACCGAGGGTGCGTTTTGAGCTGCTGGAAAAAGATCTCGATTCTTACCGCAGGGCTGCTGATTTTTTGAATTTCAACAAGGCGGAGATTCTTTGCGTGCAGCATGAATTTGGCATCTATGGAGGGGCTGCTGGCAGCCATCTGCTAGCCTTGCTCAAGGAAGTTCGGATGCCGGTGGTAACAACGCTGCATACAATTCTGCGAGAGCCGAATTTTGCCCAACGCCGCGTGATGGAGGAACTGGCCCGCCGCAGTGACCGCCTCGTGGTGATGGCAGAGCATGGAGCGGAGATTCTCCGGGAGATCTATGATGTTCCAGAGGAGAAGATTGATGTGATCGCTCATGGCATTCCTGATCTTCCCTTCATGGATTCCTCTTTCTATAAGGCAGAATTTGGCGTGGAAGGTCGGCGCGTGCTGCTGACTTTCGGTCTCATTTCCCCAGGCAAGGGGATTGAATTTGTGATTGAGGCATTGCCGGAGATTGTGAAGAGGCATCCAAATGTCGTCTATCTGGTGCTGGGAGCCACGCATCCACACCTTCTCGCCACTGAAGGTGAACGCTATCGTCTTTCTCTGGAACGCCTCGCTCGGGATCGGGGAGTGAAGGAGCATGTCATCTTTTACAACCGCTTTGTTTCTCCCGAAGATCTGAAGGAATTCATCGGCGCAACCGACATCTATCTCACCCCTTATCTGAATGCGGCGCAGGTGACCTCAGGGACGCTGGCCTATGTCTTTGGTGCGGGAAAGGCGGTCGTCTCCACGGCTTACTGGCATGCTCAGGAATTGCTCTCCGAAAGACGCGGAGTGCTAGTGCCCTTCCGAGATTCAGGGGCAATCGCTGAGGGAGTCTCTGGTCTCTTGGATGATCCTGCACGCATGGAGACTATGCGGAGGGAGGCTTATGCGATGGGGCGCAAGATGATCTGGCCGGCGGTGGCGCAGCGGTATCTTCAGACTTTTCAACATGCCCGATCTGATCGCAAGACAATGCCTCGCGCGGCTTTTGCAGGATGGACACTTGGCAGCCGCCCGTTAGAGCTACCCCCTCTGCGACTCGATCACATTATCCGGATGAGTGATGGTACGGGGATTTTTCAGCATGCCATTTTTAATGTACCGAATTTTCACGAAGGCTATTGCACTGATGACAATGCCCGTGCCTATATCCTCTGCAATTTGCTTGATGAAATCGGGGGGCAGCCTCCCGAAGAGAGTCTTGCGGGACATGCAACGAGCTACCTTGCCTTTCTAGCAGCAGCTCTTGATTACGATAGTGGACGATTTAGGAATTTCATGAGTCACGGTCGGCAGTGGCTGGAAGATGCCGGTAGTGAGGATAGTCATGCCCGTGCTCTCTGGGCGCTTGGTACGGGAGTAGGAAGGTCGCACAACGAGGGACATCGCAGGCTCTGTGAGCAACTTTTTATGAAGGGACTCGACGCGGTGGAGGGATTTACCTCACCTAGGGCGTGGAATTTTGCCTTGCTCGGAATCCATGAATATCAACGCCGTTTTCCTGATGAAGAAAGAACGACGCTGATGCGAGGCGTGCTTGTTGCCAGAATCCTGAAGCTCTGGGAGCAATGTTCCACGGAGGATTGGCCTTGGTTTGAAGAGAGTCTCACCTATGACAATGCGAGGTTCTGTCAGGTTTTGATCCAGAGTGGGCAGGCGATGCAGGATGAGGGAGTGCTTGATGTAGGGTTGAAGTCGCTTCGCTGGCTGACCTCTCTTCAGAAAACTCAGGCTGGTTGCTTCCGTCCGATCGGTAGCAATGGATTTTACAAGAAAGATGGAGCACGGGCAGATTTTGACCAACAGCCACTAGAGGCACTTGCAATGATCTCTGCGTGTCATGAGGCCTTCGCGGTGACACAGGAAGTGTCGTGGCAAAACGAAGCCTGGCGAGCCTTCGAGTGGTTCTTGGGGCGTAATGACCTAGGGCTGCCGCTCTATGATTTCAGCACAGGGGGATGCAGCGACGGATTGCATGTGGATCGCGTGAGCGAAAATCAGGGAGCGGAGTCATCTCTTGCCTTCCATCTCGCGCTTGCGGAAATGAACCGTGCCGAACATCTCATTCCTCCGACGGCAGGGAACCGCTGATCGCTATTTATGAATCTCATTCGAATCTGCCGCCATGAGGTCACGCTTTTACCGGAAAGCGCACGTGTTATCATCCGTCCCTTTATCCCATCGGAAATTCATCGCATCACCACGATCATCGGTCGCGCCTTGGCACTTACAGAGGATGAGGTGACGGTGGAGCTAGCGACAGTCATGGCAGAATTTGCCACGAGGCATTTGGATATGGAGTCGATTCTGGAGGGGCATTTTCTGAGGGTGAAACAGTATATATTCACCCAACGCCAGCTTTCTCGCAAACGGGAGTTGCTGATCGGGGCCCTCTTCTCAGGGGAATATGCTCTGGAGTCTGCGGCGATTTTTAATCCCTCAATGGTGCCTCATCCTGATCAGAGCAATATTCCCAAAGGAACTCTCCGATTTGTGATGAGTCTGCGGGCCACAGGGGAGGGGCATATTTCTTCAATTGAGTTCCGCGCTGGAACGATAGCCGCAGGAGGAAATATTTCCTTCGATCCGGTTTCCCGTTTTGTGACGGTTCCTGAGGTGGTGCCAAATCCGAGCTACAAAAAGCAACTTTTCATCATCAAACTTTCGGAGATGGGGCTGCAAGAATCGCTTGTCAGTGCCGTGATGGGACACCTCACGGATGATTTTACGCTTGCTGATCTGAATCAAAGCGTCGGCACGATTCGCCACGAGCAGCAACCTGCGACACGGGAGTTATTGCGTACGCTGGAGAGCATCAAGTGGCTGGCAGATTCGAATTATGAACTTCGTTTTTCCAAAAAACTTGCGATGAGCGAACGCATCATTTTTCCGGTTTCTCCGAATGAGAGTAACGGGATCGAGGATGCCCGTTTTGTTCGCTTCGTGGAGGAGGATGGATCTGTGCTCTACTACGCAACCTACACGGCCTACAACGGACATTCCATTCTGCCGCAGTTGATCGAGACGGAGGATTTCCTCCATTTCCGCATTCTCACGCTGAATGGAAGTGCGGTGCAGAATAAAGGAATGGCCCTTTTCCCGCGACGCATTGGAGGACGGTATGCGATGCTCTCACGGCAGGATGACGAAAATCTCTTCATCATGTTTTCGGACAGCCCTCATAACTGGAGCGATCCACAGATTATTTTGCGTCCCTCGGAAATGTGGGAATCGGTGAAGATTGGCAACTGTGGCTCTCCCATCGAGACCGAAGCCGGATGGCTCGTCATCACGCATGGAGTTGGCCCGATGAGGAAATATTGTATCGGCGCGGCCTTGCTCGATCTTAACGATCCCACCCGCGTGATTGGCCGTTTATGCGAACCGCTGCTTGTCCCCGAGGGGGAAGAACGCGAGGGGTATGTTCCCAATGTCGTCTATAGTTGCGGCTCGCTGTTGCATGAGGGGAATCTGATTCTTCCCTTTGCTATCAGTGACCGCGCCTCCGTGATTGCAAGTATTGAGCTGAAGGAACTTCTGGCGGCACTCATGCTGCATCCGTAGTTTTAACGAATTTCTGAGACGCTTCTTGCACAGTCGTAGTACTTGCAGATAGATTATTCCGTTCCGGGGCGTAGCTCAGCTTGGTAGAGCGCTTGGTTTGGGACCAAGAAGTCGCAGGTTCGAATCCTGTCGCCCCGATTTTTCTTACTTCTGAATTTTCCAAACATTCTGAATTTTCCATCTTGAGACATTTTCACTGAGGTTCTGATAAGAATGAAAGGATTTACACGCCAGCTCTTTCCTGCGAGCTTCTGGAACCGATAGTTTTCCTTCATGGCTAGAGACCTTTTTCAAAAATGCCGCGACTATAGCGACTCAGATGCTGCACGGGCTCAGGGGTTTTATCCCTATTTCCGCTGCATCGAGGAGAGCGTGGGCAATCATGTGATCTGCGGCGGCGAAAGCAAAATCATGATCGGGTCGAATAATTACCTTGGTCTGGCACAAGACCCCCGCGTCATCGAGGCTGCCTGTGAGGCAACACGCAAATTTGGTGCAGGCTGCACAGGCTCTCGGTTGCTCAACGGAACAATCACGCTGCACAACCAGCTTGAGGAGGCCTTGGCTGATTTTCTTCAACGGGAATCGGTGCTGCTTTTTTCCACCGGATTCTTTGCTAATCAGGGGGCTCTTGCCGCTCTGACTGAAGCGGATGATGTGATTCTGTGTGATCGGGAAAATCACGCCTCGATTATTGAAGGCTGCCAAGTCTCTCCCGCCAGGCTGATACCGTATCGTCACAACTCGGTCGAGGCCCTCCGCAATCGACTCAAGCGCGTTCCCGAGGAGGCAGGCCGCCTCATCATCATGGATGGGGTTTTCAGTATGTCGGGTGATATTGCCAATCTCCCTCCGATGATGGAAGCCGCCAAGGAATACGGAGCTGTCATGTATGTTGATGAGGCTCATTCGCTCGGCGTTGTGGGCCCTGAAGGCCGAGGTGTCGTCCATCATTTTGATCTAAATAAAGAGGTCGATATTGTCATGGGGACCTTCTCCAAATCGCTTGGCTCGATGGGGGGCTTCATCGCTGGATCAAGGGAGATGATCGAGTTTCTCAAGCATAAGGCCCGGTGCCTGATTTTCACTGCTTCACTTGCTCCTGCCGTAGTCGGAGGGGTGCTCAAGGCTCTCGAGATCATGCGTGCCGAGCCGGGGCGAATCGAGCTGCTCTGGCGCAACACACGCAAGATGCACGAGGGATTCAAGAATATTGGATTTAAGATCGGAACGACTCAGACTCCCATTGTTCCGATTCTGATCGGGAGTGAGGCCAAGGCCTTTGCCTTCTCACAACGCCTCTTTGAAGAGGGGGTCTTTGCCACTCCCGCGATCTATCCGGCTGTTCGTTATGGAGAGGCTATTGTCCGCACGAGCTTCATGTCGAGCCATACCGAGGAAGATCTCGATATGGTTCTCGACATCTTTGCTAGGATTGCTAAAGAACTTGGCACATTTGATGACCCAGCATACACAGAACCAGGCCGCCGTCGGAATGTATTCGATTTTGCCCTGCCGAACCGCGGCGGAGCTGAAGAAATTCGAATCGATTCCGGATCTCCTTCACGCAACGGATCCGAGCTTCACGCCGCCGTTTCCGGGTAGCGTTGTTAATCTGATTGGCCCCAAGTCGGTCTTTCTCAAGAAGCATGGCGAGATCACTCCGCTAATAGCCTATCGTGATGGCAAGCCCGTCGGGCGGATCGCTGCGATTATCAACCGCTCTCATAATCAGTATAACAAGGATACTGTTGGGTTCTTTGGATTCTTTGATTTCATCAACGATCCTGCGGTGGCCAAGGCTCTCGTCGATGCCGCTGCAACCATCTTAAAACAGGCAGGGATGTCTGTCATGCGTGGCCCTTACAATCCCTCCATCAATGATGACTGCGGAGTTCTGGTTGAGGGGAACGAAAGGCCGACCTACATCTCCATGCCGTGGAATCCTTCCTACTACGCTGAAATTTACAAGGCGGCTGGCTTAGAAAGCGTACGCACGCTCTACGCCTGGGATGTTCCTCTCCACAAGGAGACTCCTCCTCGGGTCAATAAAATCGTCAAATGGCTTGAGAAGCGCAACAAGGTCTCCATTCGCACCATTGATATGAAGAACCTGACCAAGGAGCTGGAGACCATTCATCGTCTTTACAATCAGTGCCTTGATCGCAACTGGGGATTCTATCCGATCGCACTCGACGATCTCCTCCATGCGGCGGATGATCTCAAGGCCATCGCCGATCCGAGTATCATTGTCTTTGTCTGCCTCGATGGCCGTGAAGTGGGCTTCTCCCTTGCTTTGCCGAATGTGAATGAAGTCTTCCATGCTGCCCGTGGACGCAAGGGAATCCTTCGCTTTCTTGAGATGGCTCTTCGGTTGCAGTTCCAGAAAATCAAAACCGACCGACTCACGGTTTTGGGAGTCGAACCTGCCTATCGTGACAAAGGACTCAGTGCCTTGCTCTTTTTTGAGAGCTTCCGTATCGCCAAGGCAAAATACGATGTCTCCGAAGTCTCCTGGGTCGAGGCCAACAATGTCGAGATTCTCGAAGCTGCAGAACTCATGGGTGGACATCGTTCTCGCACCTACGAGATTTTTGAAAAGGCGTTGTAACACTCCTTTTTGGCACGACAAGATTAGTTGATGGAACTTTTGCTCACTGGTTCCACGGGATTTGTCGGGCGAAATCTGCTCCTAAAAATCGTGGAAGATCAGCGTTGGGACAAAATCATTCTGCCTGTCCGCGATCCTGAGAAATTACGGAGCCAACTTCAGGGCGAGAGAATCAATCATGACGCACGCCTCGCGATCATTAAAGTATCGCATGATGCCTGGGAGCTTCCTTTTGGTACGCAGCCTGATCTCGTGATTCATGCGGCAGGACGGCTCTTTGGAAGGAAACGCGAAGAGTATTTTCAGACCAATGTCGCGGGAAGTGTGAGCATTGCAAAGCAGTTGCCCGCCACGGCCAGCATGATTGTACTCTCCTCTCTTGCTGCTGGCGGGCCAACGCCGGAGGGAATTGCCGCGCGCACGATCCATGATCCAGACGCGCCTGTTTCCTATTACGGAGCCTCTAAGCTCGCGATGGAACGCGAACTCCGCACCCTGCTTGGCGAGCGACTCCTGATCCTGCGCCCCCCGATGGTTCTAGGCCCTCGTGATACGGCGACAGTGCCGCTCTTCCAAATGACGCAGGGAAAATTCTGGATGAAGCCAGGCTTGCAACCTAAGCACTACAGTTGGATTGCAGTCGATGATCTCTGCAAGGCGATTTTGAAAGTCGCCTCTGCTGACTGGCCGGAGGGCGGATCTTTCTATCTCACGGCTCAGGAGCAAATCACTGATACCGAGTTGCTCTCTACAGCGGGGAGGGTGCAGGAGAAAAAGGGATTTCTCATGCCTGTGCCGCTGATTGCACTCGACTTGCTTTCCTTAATTTTGGATGCCGTGCCTGCTTGGCGGAATGCGGTGCCAAGCCTGGGACGAGATCGGGTTCGCGAGATTCTGCCAGACCGCTGGGTCTGCGATGGATCAGAGTTTGCAGAAAAATTCTCCTGGAACCCAGAGAGTGATTTAGAAGAAACCCTTCGACAGACAGCAGAGTGGCTGAAAGAGCAGGGGAAGATTTAACTCGTTGATGCTTACTCTGCGCTCCTGACCTTGACCTACAGGAGGGGTTCCGTTTTGCTATTAGATTACACGAGAGCCATGATTTCCATTACTATTCCGATCTATAATGAGCACGGTGCTATCGAAGCTCTTTTCGCCAAGATCAAGGAGGTCATGGAACGACATGGTCACCCATATGAAGTGATCTTTGTTAATGATGGGAGCACGGATGGGAGCGGTGCTTTGCTCAATGAAATCGCCGCTCAGAACCCCGAAGCCAAGGTGGTTCATTTTCGTCGGAATTTCGGCCAGACGGCGGCCATGATGGCAGGTTTTGACTATGCCACAGGTGAGGTGATTATTCCGATGGATGGCGATTACCAGAATGATCCTGAGGATATTCCCAAGATGTTGGCGAAGCTGGAAGAGGGGTTTGATGTCTGCTCGGGATGGAGGCGTGATCGGCAAGATAATGCGATTCAGAGAAACTTCCCGAGTATGCTCGCCAATAAACTCATCTCGGCGATCTCGGGCGTGCGACTGCATGACTTTGGTTGCTCGCTCAAGGCCTACCGTCGCGAAGTGATCGAAGGAGTCCGCCTCTATGGTGAGATGCACCGCTTTCTCCCTATCTACACGCGCTGGCACGGGGCACGAATCACGGAAATTCCCGTCAACCATTTTCCTCGCCGCACCGGAAAGTCCAAGTATGGACTGGAGCGCGTGCTCAAGGTGATTCTCGATCTAATGGTTGTGAAGTTCCTTGACCGCCATCAGCAGAAGCCGATGTATGTCTTTGGTCTGTGTGGTGTTCTGAGTCTCTTTGCCTCCTTTGCCTTTGGCCTCTGGGCACTCGGACTACTGATCTTCGCTCACAAGCCACTTATCACGACACCCGTTCCCTCTTTCTGTCTCCTCTCCTTCATGACTGGCGTGCTCTGCCTGCTCATGGGATTGCTCGCCGAGATGATCATGCGTACTTTCTTCGAGTCTCAGGGCAAGTCTATCTACATGGTAAAGGAGAGCAGGAACATCATGTCACGGTAAAGAGAGCCAAGGGCATTCTTTTCCCTCTCGTCAGTCCACGCTCTGCGAGATAAAAAATCAGGTGCATGGCCCTCCATCCCGAATTTCCCTCATCTCCCTACGCCCCGCTGATTCCTGCACAGCGTTGGTTTCCGGCTGATGAGGCGATGCGGAGCACCGCCTATGAGAAGCTCCTCCCTCCTCTCGTTGCGAGCATTAGGAAGGAAGTCTTTGCCTGGCGGGAGAATGACTACAAAGGGGCCTCTCCGACTTCCATCGCACTTCTGAGACATTGGTTTGAAACCGACCATCTCCTAGAGAACGCCAACGGAACACTCTCCACCTTCCGCTATTACTTCGCTCAGAGGGAAGCCGTTGAGTCAGTGATCTGGCTTCACGAAGTCCGCAAGGCTCGGGACAAATACGACCTGATTCGTTTTGACGCATCGGGAGCGGTCTCTCCCGGAATGTTTCTTGAAGATTGGCCCCGTTATGTCTCCAAGCTCGCGACTGGCGCGGGAAAAACAAAGGTACTCTCCCTCCTGATTGCTTGGAGCTACTTCCACAAGCTCTATGAGCACGACTCCGCCCTCGCCCGGAACTTCCTTGTCATTGCACCCAACATCATCGTCCTTGACCGACTCCGTGCCGATTTTGACGGGTTGAAGATTTTCTTCAACGACCCGATTCTTCCTCCCAATGGATATGGAGGATTGGGACTCGATGGAAAAAACTGGCGGGATGATTTTCAAATCACTCTCCACATTCAGGATGATGTTCGCATTGTCAGACCCACGGGTAATTTCTTCCTGACCAATATCCACCGCGTTTTTCTTGGGGATGTTCAGGAGCCGACCCTAGAGGATGATGACCTTCGGAATTACTTTTTCGATGACGCTTTCGGCCCCAAGCCAGTCGGCAAAACGACGGATTCCAAGACCGACCTTGGCGAAATTGTTCGCGATATTGAAGAGCTGGCCATCTTCAATGACGAGGCCCACCACATCCAGGACCGCACGGAATGGTTTAAGTCCATTCAGAACATCCACCATAGGATGCTTCAGAAGGAGTGCCGTCTCTCTCTTCAAGTCGATGTCACGGCAACGCCGCGCCATGACAATGGCGCCATCTTTGTTCAGACCGTATCAGACTATCCGCTGGTCGAAGCCATTCATCAGAATGTCGTCAAACATCCCGTCCTTCCTGATGCTGTCAGCAGAGCCAAGCTCCACGATAAGAAGAGCTCTATCTTCACGGAAAAATACGACGACTATTTGAAACTGGGCGTCGAGGAGTGGAAAAAGAGTTATGCCGAGCACCAGCAGTTAGGAAAAAAAGCCGTCCTCTTCGTCATGGTGGACGACACTAAGAATTGTGATGAGGTTGGGGAGTATCTCCAAAAGATTTGCCCAGAGCTTGAGGGTGGCGTCTTGGTGATTCACACCAAGAACAACGGAGAAATTTCCGAGGCTTCAAGTGGCAAGAACAAGGAGGAACTCGAAAAACTCCGTAAGGAATCCAATGAGATTGATTCCCCAAAATCCCCTTACAAGGCCATCGTCTCCGTCCTGATGCTCAAAGAGGGCTGGGATGTTCGCAATGTCACCGTCATTTGCGGACTCCGTGCCTATGCTGCGCAGTCAAATATCCTTCCAGAGCAGACCCTAGGTCGTGGCCTTCGCCGCATGTATTTTGGGAATGATGCCGTGAGCGAGACGGTTTCTGTTCTCGGCACTCCGGCCTTCATGGATTTCGTGGAATCCATCCAGAGTGAGGGCGTCACCTTCGAGCGTGTTCCGATGGGAGCAGGAGCCCAGAGACAAGATTCCATCGTCGTTGAGGTTGATACTGAAAACGAGGAGAAGAACCTCGATGTCCTCGACATTTCGCTGCCAAAGCTCACCCGCCGTTATCAGCGGGAGTTTAAGAACCTAGCGGGCATCGACCCCGCCGCCTTTGGAAATCCCCTCATCCCAGTAAAGCCTTTCACCCCAGAGCAGACGCGGGAGATCGTCTTCAAGACGATGCTCGATTCCGAAGTTCACCACACCATTCGTATGGATGGTTCCGGCCCCGCTGATTTTCGCTCCGTTGTTGCTTTCTTCGCTCGCCAGCTTCTGGGCGACCTTCGCCTCGTTGGCGGCTACGACATCCTTTATGGGAAGGTGAAAACCTTCATGCGCGAGCATCTCTTTGAGTCATCACCCGTTAATCTCGAAGACGCGGTGATTCTTCGGAATCTCTCCGAACCTGAATCAGGAAAGATTCTTTATGACTCTTTCAAGAAGGCCATCAATGCGCTCACGATTCAGGAGGCAGGGACGACTCGCATTGAGGACAGAATCCGTCTCAAAGAAACCCGCCCCTTCCGCACCGATTACCGGGTACATATCAATGCGACCAAGAGTATCTTCAACAAGGTTGTTGGAGAACCTCACTCGGGAGGCTTCGAGCTTCGTTTTGCCTCCTTCTTGGAAAACGCTCCCGATGTCCAAGCGTTCGCCAAAAACTACATGGCCGTCGGCTTCAAACTCGACTATGTCCGCGCAAACGGCGACCTCTCCAACTACATCCCCGACTTCATTATTCGCACGACGGATGGCACGACTTGGATTGTCGAAACAAAAGGCAGGGCCGAACTCGACTTGTCCCAGAAGATGGCTCGCCTAAAACAATGGCGCGAGGATGCGACCAACGCCGAAGCTGCCGAGGGCCACTCCCAACGCTACGATTTCGTGTTTGTTGACCAGAGCGGATTTGAAACCCACCAGCCAAAGAGTTTCTTATCTTTGGCAACAAGCTTTACGGAATTCAAATCATGACCTATCTCGAAAGCCAAATTATACCAAGTTTACCTGTTTATAGCTATTTCTCGCTATAAACTCCTATAAGTTGCTATAAACCCTCTATGGATCCTATCAACAATCCTTTTGCTCCAGGAGCGGGATCTCCTCCTCCTGAACTGGTTGGCCGTGACCTCCTTTTAGAACAGGCTAGGATTCTTTTGGGGCGAATTAAAATTAGAAATGCCGCCCAGAGTATGCTGCTTACCGGGCTTCGAGGTGTTGGGAAAACGGTATTACTCAATGAGATTAAGAGGCTTGCACAAGGGCAGGAATATAGAACCATCGAAATCGAGGCCCATGAAGACAAGCCCTTGGGGCCCTTGATTGCTCCTCATCTACGGACCATTCTCTATGATTTGGATCGCATTGCCGGAGCAGGGAATAAAGCCCGTCGTGCTTTGGCCGTACTCCGTAGTTTTGTAGGAGCCCTGAAAGTCGAGGTTGGCGAAGTTACCCTGGGATTAGACATTGATCCTGAGAAGGGTGCGGCGGATAGCGGCGATCTTGAAATTGATCTGCCTAATCTCTTCGTTGCCGTTGCCGAAGCTGCGGCGGAAAGGAATTGTGCTATCGCCATCATGATCGACGAGGTTCAATACTTCAATCAGAAGGAACTTGGTGCCCTTATTATGGCCATGCACAAGATCCAGCAAGGCAGACTGCCCTTGGTGCTGATAGGAGCTGGTCTACCAATTTTGCCAGGTCTGGCAGGTGAATCAAAATCATACGCCGAAAGGCTCTTCAGTTTTCCTGATATTGGAGCACTTTATGAGGAAGATGCAGCCAGGGCACTTCGTGATCCAGCACAAGCAAAGGGTGTGGTTTTTGAACAGACAGCGCTGAAAGAGATCTTTCGCCTTACCGAAGGGTATCCCTATTTTATTCAGGAGTGGGGCTACCAGTCTTGGAATCTGGCTGCCGCCAGCCCGATTACGATTGAGATAGTTCAAGCGGCCACTGCCAGCGTCATTCCCCGACTGGACAAAAACTTCTTCCGTGTTCGATTCGATCGCCTAACTCCTGGTCAAAAGCACTTTCTTCGAGCGATGGCCGAATTTGGTAAAGGAGCTCAACGCACCAGCGATGTAGCAGAACTTTTGAAAATCAAGATCACCAGCCTCGGCCCAGTCCGTGCCAAAATGATTAGCAAAGGAATGATTTACAGTCCCTCACATGGAGACATGGCTTTTACCGTGCCGCTCTTTGACGAGTTTATGCGCCGCGCCATCCCCGATTTTACCCCTTAGAAAAATTAATCCATCCATGGCCAGAGAAGCACATTACGACCTAACCGAGCCTGAGAAGCGCGACCTCATCAAGCTCATCGAGCAGGGTCGGCCCCTTCCTGAAAAATACCGTTTCCTTCTCTTTGAGGATAAGCGGGAGGTGGAGCTTGTCTGGAATGGGAAAACTCGGGATGTCTGCACCGCTGTTCTCCCCTTTCAGACGCTGGAGCATATTGACGAGCCGCGGAGAGAGAAAAAAGATGATGAGGAATTCGGATTTGACACGGGAGGTCGTCAGGTCAAGGGATGGACGAATAAGCTCATCTGGGGAGACAACAAGCTCATTCTCGCCTCACTGAAGAGCGGAGCACTGCGTCGCCAGATTGAGGATGCCGGGGGACTCAAGCTCATCTATATCGACCCTCCCTTTGATGTCGGAGCCGACTTCTCTATGGACATCGAAATTGGAGGTGAGACCTTCCACAAGGAGCCGAATCTCTTAGAGCAAATCGCCTACCGTGACACTTGGGGCCGTGGTGCCGACTCCTTCATCTCCATGATTTATGAGCGGCTCATCCTGATGAGGGATTTGATGCATCCAGAGGGGAGTATCTATGTGCACTGCGATTGGAGGCTAAGCGGCTATATGCGGAATGTGATGGATGAAATCTTCGGAACATTGAGCTTTGCGAACGAAATAATCTGGCAGAAAACTCGGGTCAGCAAATCTCAAAGCAAGTCGTTCGGTAATATCCACGATTCCATCTTCTATTTTGGGAAAAGTCAGCGGCTTGAATTTACTCCCCAGTATCTGGCTCATTCAGAAGGTTATCAAGAGAGTCATTACAACCTCGTTGAAGAGAAAACAAACCGCCTTTACGGGTTATGGGATTTTACACAAGCGGGTCAGGGAGAGCCGCGAAATTTTGGGGGTAGAATCATTGCTCCTCCATCTGGAAAGCATTGGATTTGGTCTCAGGAAAGAATCGACTGGGGTTTCGCCGAAAACCGGATTGTATTCACATCTTCCGGGACTCCTCGCCTGAAACGCTATTTCGATGAATCGAAAGGACGGCAAGTTGGAGATATTTGGGATGATATTTTTGATGTGAATGCAGTTGCTTCAGAACGATTAGGCTATCCCACACAAAAACCCGAATCCCTACTCGAACGCATCATCAAGGCCAGCAGCAATGAAGGCGATTTAGTGGCAGACTTCTTTTGTGGCTCGGGCACGACTGCTGCCGTGGCTGAAAAGCTTGGTCGAAAATGGATTGCCACTGACCTCGGAAAATTCGGAATCCATACAACTCGCAAGCGTCTTATCGGTGTCCAGCGGGAGCTAAAATCCACTGGCAAATCCTTCCGAGCTTTTGAGGTACTGAACCTTGGCCGCTATGAACGCCAAGCCTATTTGAATGTGTCGGGGCGCCTGTCTGGGAAAAAACGGGAGCAGGCTCTCGCCAAGAAGGAGCAGGATTTTAGAGAACTGATTCTCAAGGCCTATAAAGCAGAGCCTCTTTCTGAATCCGGCTTCTTCCATGGGAAGCAGGGAGGCCGTCTCGTCGTCATCGGCCCCATCAACCTTCCGGTGGGTCGCCTCTTCGTTGAGGAAATCGTCATGGAGAGCCGGAAGCGCGGAGCGACACGGGTTGATATTCTCGCCTTTGAATTTGAGATGGGTCTCTTCCCTGCTGTCCTGGAGGAGGCTAAATCCAAAGGAATTGACCTTGCACCAAAAACGATTCCCCCAGAGGTCTTTGACCGTCGAGCAGTAGAGAGGGGCCAAGTCCGCTTCCACGATGTCGCCTACATCGAGGTCACGCCTCGCGTGGACAAACAGAATCCGCTCTTGCTGACAGTCGAGCTCTCCGATTTCTCGGTCTATTATTCCCAAGGCATTGCCGAGTCGATTGCCGCCGAGTTGAAGGAGGGCAAGAGCGAGGTGGTTTGCGAACAGGGCCAGCTCATCAAGTTGAATAAGGACAAGGAGGGAATCGTCACCCGTGATGTCCTGACCAAGAAATGGACCGACTGGGTTGATTACTGGGCCATCGACTTTGACTACGAGAGCAGGAAGGAAATCATCAAGGTCGCCAAGAACATGGGCGTCGAGGGGGCTCTTCCCGGCGCAGCCGACACGGCGGAGTTTCTCGACTTCGAGGAACGCTGGACTGGGGCCTACATCTTCGAGAATGAATGGCAGAGCTTCCGCACCCGGAAAGACCGCGACCTTGAACTCATCTCAGCCACCCACACCTACGACAAGCCGGGCCGCTATGTGATCGCAGTCAAAGTCATCGACATCTTCGGCAACGACACCATGAGTCTCATCTCGGTAACGGTGGGGTAACTATGATGAAGAGGAGGCATTTCTCATGTGTGGCCTAGCAGGATTTATCGCTCCCCTGGGATTGGGTGATCGAGAAGTTCTGGAGCGCATGACCCGTGCGCTGGCTCATCGCGGCCCTGATGCTGAGGGATATTTTATCGACGAGGCGAGTGGCGTTTATCTTGGGCATCGTCGTCTCTCGATTGTCGATCTCTCGGGGGGCGCGCAGCCGATGTTCATGGCTGATGGGCTGCTTTCCATTGTCTTTAATGGGGAGATTTATAATCACAGCGAACTCAGAAAAGAACTTCAGGCATTAGGCCATAGTTTTGAGAGCGATCATTCCGATACCGAAGTCTTGCTTGTCGGCTTTAGGGAATGGGGAGAGTCGATGCTGGATCGGCTTAATGGGATGTTCGCCTTCGCTATCTATGACAAGGTAAGACAACGACTCTTTCTGGCTCGTGATCGCTTTGGGAAAAAACCGCTCTATTGGTTTCAGCGCGATGGCATCTTTGCCTTTGCCTCGGAACTGACAGCACTGCTGCATCATCCTGCCTCCCCACGGAATGAATCGCAAATCGGTCTTAAAAAATATTTCGCCTACGGCTATATTCCTGCCCCGCATTCTGCGATTGAGGGAATCCAGAAGCTCCCTGGAGGGTGGTGTGGATCGTTTGATCTTTCAAACGCTTCTTGGAAAACAAAAAAATGGTGGGAGTTTCAGCTGGAACCCTCCGACGAGGAGATAACACCTGCTCGCTGCGAGGCTTGGGCTGGCGAGCTGCTGGAGAAGCTTGATGCCGCTGTGAAACGCCGCCTCATGGCCGATGTGCCGCTCGGCGTTTTCCTGAGCGGAGGTATTGATTCTTCGGCGGTCGCCGCACTTGCTGTAAGACATCTCCCCGCAGGCAGACTCCGTACCTTCAGCGTAGGTTTTACCGATCCGAGCTTTGATGAATCCCATTATGCCCGCGAGGCCGCTGCCTTCATCGGGTGCGCTCATGAGTGCGAAATTCTCGATTTGGAAAAGGCGCGAAGTTTTATTCCTGGTCTTCTTGCGCGGCTTGATGAACCGATGGGCGATGCCTCGCTTCTGCCGACTTGGCTTCTCTCGGGATTTACCCGCAGGCATGTGACTGTGGCCCTCGGCGGCGATGGGGGAGATGAGCTTTTTGCGGGTTATGATCCCTTCAAGGCTTTTGCAACTGCCGATCTTTACACTCGATTTATCCCCCGCGTAATTCACCCTGCGATCCGTTTGTTGGCTTCACTCCTGCCAGTCTCCCACGCCAATATCAGCCTTGATTTCAAGATCAAGCGGACCTTGCGCGGACTCTCCTATCCTGCGCCGCTTCATCTTCCTGTTTGGATGGGAGCACTGGAGCCGCGAGAGATCGATGCTTATTTTGGTGATCACACCCCTCAGGAAGAACTCTACAGTGAGGCCATTGCAGCATGGGAATCTGCGGGGACGCACGCTCATCCAGTGGATCGCGCCTTGCAATTTTTCACCCGCCTTTATCTTCAGGATGGCATCATGGCCAAGGTGGATCGCGCTAGTATGCTGCATGGACTTGAAGCTCGTTCTCCCTTCCTTGATCTGGAAGTGGTCAACTTTGCCCGCCGCCTTCCGCACACGGTGAAGCTACGCAACGGAACAACGAAGTGGATTTTGAAAAAAGCTCTCGAACCGCTCCTTCCTGCATCCATTCTCTATCGGAAGAAAAAAGGCTTCGGTACTCCGATTGGCTCATGGTTCAGGGAGGGAGTTATTGCGCCGCAGATTCCTTCAGAACACGCCGGAGTGATGGTAAGAAAATCTCTCGATTCTCATCGTGCTGGCCGTAGTGATGAACGGCTCTTTCTCTGGTGTCAGCTCGTTCTCGAATCATGGAAGAGGGGTAAGTAACAAACGGAACATTTTCTTCCTGAGATCGGTGTTATTCCTTAGGAAGCGAGGGAGAAGAATCCAATCTGCAGCTGGTTGCTCTAGGTTGAGTAATCACTCTGGGTTAAGAAATAATCTACCTCGCTTTCTTGGTGTTGGTTCTCTGTTTTCCTGCGGATTGAAGGTTCTTACAGTTTCCTAGGAGTCTGAGCATATCACAGCGGCCTTCGATACGCAGTGCTTTGTCCGTGGGTGAGAATCCCATGCGCCGCGTGATGCAGTTTTGCATGATGTCAAGATTGGGGTCTTCAAATTCAATGATCTTACGGCAATCAACGCAGACAAGATGGTTGTGATGCGGGCTTTGAAGGAAGTTGGGATCGTAGAGTCGTTCGCCGCCACCCATCGAGATTTCACGAAGCATACCACTCTCTACGAGATGAAGGATCGTTCGGTAAATCGTGGCCCGAGAAGCAGAGGAATCACTCTTGCGCAATCGTTCACAGAGTTCCTCTGGGCGAAAGTGCTCGTGTGTGCGAAAGATCAGCGTCGTTACGGCCTCACGCTGTTTGGTAAAGCGGAGTCCTTTGGAGGCGAAGAAAGCCTGTGCCTGTCCGAGCACAGCCTTCAGGGAAGGTTGATCCATGGTGAAAGAGCATGATACGAGACTGAGAGCCGGTCAAGATGAGGAATGCTACACTCGGAAAACATTCTCTTGTATGATGGAAGAGCGGCTCAGACGAGATTGATTCAAGAAATGGCCGAAGAACCACTACATCTTGTGGTTGTCATTTGGTTGCAGCACCAGAGATTGTGCTTTCTTTAATTTTTTCTGTGACAATTTCTCCTGCTTGCCTAGCATGAATAACCTCACGATTCTACTTCCTTTTTCATGTATCTGCAATCTCTCGAACTGATCGGCTTCAAATCTTTTGCCCCCAAGACGGTGCTCCGTTTCCACCGAGGAGTTACTGCTATCGTTGGGCCGAATGGCTGCGGCAAATCCAATGTCCTTGATGCGATTCGCTGGGTGTTGGGAGAGCAGTCTGCCAAAGCACTGCGTGGAGGAGAAATGGCCGATGTCATTTTTAGCGGTACCGATACTCGTCAGGCGCACAATATGGCCGAAGTCTCGATGACCTTTGCCGAGTGTGAGAAGGATCTGCGTGTTGATTGGAACGAGGTGAGGATCACGCGTCGTGTCTTCCGCGATGGCAAGTCCGAGTATCTCATTAATGGAACCCCTTGCCGCTTGAAGGATATTCACGCGCTTTTCATGGATACTGGAATCGGGCGGAGTGCCTACTCCATCATGGAGCAGGGAAAGACCGCGTTGCTGCTCAATAGCCGCCCCGAGGATCGGCGTTCGATTTTTGAAGAAGCTGCTGGCATCACCAAATATAAGGCTGATAAGAAAGAGGCCCTGCGCAAACTGGAATACACAGAGGCCAATCTCCTCCGCGTCACCGACATTATCAAGGAGGTCAAACGACAGATCGGATCGCTCCAACGCCAGGCAGGGAAAGCCCGCCGTTATCAGTCGCTCATGGAGGATCTCCGCGTGCTCGACACGCATCTCTCCCACCGCACTTATCTCGATCTGGAACGCTCTATCGAAGAGATGGCTGAGAAGGTTGAGAAAAGTGCCGAGGCCCGCGCGCTCTACGAACGGGAAATCGCCGAGCAGGAGATCGAGGTGGCCTCAGCCCGCGAGCAGGTCACGACTCTCGATGCCGAAGTCGCCGGAGCTCGCGACCATCTTCAGACTCTTCGCAACCGGATTTTCTCGGGAGAGAATCGCATCGAGACCAATGCTGAGCGATGTCAGGAGTTCCTCGATATGGGTATTCGCGCCCAGGCCGATATTGATGCAACGCATTTGCGTATCCAGGAACAGGAGAATCAAATCGAGGAAACTGATGCCCAGCTCACGCTGCTGCTTGATGTCGTGCGTTCCGAAGAGGAATCACTTCAGGCTGGAAGTGCCCGTCTCCAGCAGGCCCAGCAGGAACGCCAGGCTGCGGAACGGGAGACGGAATCGCTGACAAATCGACTGCATGGATTTGAAAACCGCCTGACCGATGTCCGAGGCGATCTCTCCACAGCGACGGCGCGGCGCGATGCAGAACGCTCCCGCTGCCTCCAGCTTCAGGAGCAGGTTTCCGTTGCGGGTCTTGCCGTTACAACCGCCGCAACTCGTGCTGAGCAGACGGCTGCCGCTCAATCTTCCACGCGGCAGGCTCTCGATGCCGCAGAATCCGAACTCCTTGCCGCCCAGCAGGGGCATGATGCCTCGCAGCAGGCACGACAGATTGCCGAAACGGAATGGAATGCCGTGAGCAAGCAACTTGCCGAAAAAGATCATCGGTTGGAAATTCTGCTGCAAATGGAGCGCGAAGGCGAAGGTCTTGGCGAGGGGGCTCAGGCGATCCTGCGCGGATTGGATCGTCCCGATTTCTTCCAAGCTGGGATTCTCGGCACCCTTCCATCGCTGATCGAAGTTCCCGCTGCTGAGATTCCTGCCATCGAGGCTGCCTTCGGTGCGGCTAGCCATGCCGTAGTTTTCAAAGATACAGGTATTGCTGAGGCTGCCCTGCAAACTTTGCGTGAGGCAACGCAGGGGAGGGCATCCGTGTTGGCCGGAGATCTCTTGCCGATGGCACCGCAACAGACTCAATCGCTGCCTGATGGGGCTCTCTGCTGGGCCTCCGATATTGTCCGTGCTAAGGGTTCTGCTCATGGAGTCATCGCTCGTCTGCTCGAAGGAATCGTGATTGTTCCTGATCTCCAGACGGCGTTCCGCCTCAAAAAAAAGAATCCTTCACTTGCCTTTGCGGCTCGCACCGGAGAGTTCATCACACGAGATGGTCTGGCTCATGGAGGAGCCACTGGAGAGGCTACGAGCTCAGCCTTGCTCCGCCGTTCTCAGATTGCAGCCTTGGAGCGCGAGGTGGAATCATTGCGTGAAAACAGCACCCGCCTAACGCTTATCCGTGAGGGAGCTTTGGCGACTCTCGAAGGGGCCATCAACCGCCTCCGTGATGCCCGCGAACATCTTGGCAATACGCAAGGTCTTCTTGCCGCTGCTCAGGCTGATAATCTTCTCGCCTCTCGGGAGTTGGAGAATGCCCGCCATCGCCATGAATCTCTTGATGGAGAGATCGGTGCGTTGCAGGAGCACATCCTTCTGCTTGAAGAACAGATCTCGACTTGTGCAGAGCAGCTAGAACTCGCCACGACCAGTCTTGCTGCAGCGCGAGAAGAACGCTCCGCCGCAGCCTCTCGTATCGCCCATCTGCGTGATGCTGAGACCGAGGCTGCCAGCGATCTCTCGGAGGCGCGACTTCGCGTGGCCACGGAACGCCAGAGGCAGCAATCCCTCACCAGCCAACGGGCACCGATGGAGGCGCGTATTCGCGAACTTGCAGGAACCATTGCCGCTCGTGAACGCGACATCGCTACTCAGGAAGAACGCATCCGCGCTTTGGAATCCGAATCAGCCATGCTTGCTGAGAATGTCGCAGGATGGAAGCAGGAGTCGGCTGAAGCCGAGGCACATGTTCTCGAACTAGGTGCTCAACGCACAGAACTTCAGTCGGGTGTGGAGGCTCTCGAAATCGCCCTCCGTGGGGCGCGCAAAAACCTCTCCGAACTTCAGGAGCATCGTTCCAAGAATGAAGTGCGCCTCGCTGAGCTGCGGCTTCGCTCCGAGTCGATCCGAGATCATGTCTCCCGTCGTTATCAGCTCGATCTGGCAGGATTTGAGCCTGATCGTTATGGCTTGCTCAAGGCTGTTGCTTCGCAGAAAGAAAAAGAACGCCGTGCCACGCTGCCTGAGTCAGGTGCGGAGGGGGAATCCTCTCCAGAGGGTGTCGCTGCACAGGAACAGAGCGCAGGCCCGATCCCCGCCGAGATCCCATGGGATCGTATCGAGCTAGTTGTCGCGGAGCTGACTGAGCGGGTTGATTCGATGGGGCCGGTGAATCTTGATGCCATCCAGGAATATGATGAACTCGAAGAACGCTACACTTTCTTAGAACAGCAAAATACCGACCTTATCAACGGCAAGACCGAATTGCTTGAGGCCATCTCTCGCATTAATAAGACGACGAAAGAACTCTTCTCCGCGACCTTTGAAAAAATTCGCCTGAATTTTCAGGAGATGTTCACTCAACTCTTCGGAGGAGGAAAAGCCAACCTTCTCCTCATGGATGAGAGCGATCCTCTGGAGAGCGGCATTGAGATTATCGCCCAGCCTCCGGGCAAAAAACTCCAGAGCATCTCGCTTCTCTCCGGTGGTGAGCGGACGATGACGGCAGTGGCCCTCCTCTTTGCCATCTACATGGTGAAGCCCTCGCCCTTCTGCGTTCTGGACGAAATGGATGCGCCGCTTGATGAGTCGAACATTGGTCGTTTTATCAAGCTGCTCGATCGCTTCATCGGCCAGAGTCAGTTCATGGTCATCACACACAACAAACGCACCATGTCGCGTGCCGATTCCCTCTACGGGGTCACGATGGAGGAGCGCGGTGTCACCAAGCTCATCAGCGTGAAATTTACAGGCCGTGATGAGCCGTTACCTCCTGCCGCCGAGACCAACAGCACACTTCGTGACGAGACTCAGGAAACAACTCTTCTATCGCCGGAGGAGACATCTACCGTCTAAAATACAACGATGTCTCCCAAGACCCGTTTCTGGATTTTCTCCGGGATTGCGGCTGCACTGATTCTGGGCAGCTGGGTCTTCTTTTTACATCTTTGGAACGATGCCTATTGGAATGATGGGCGTTACACGCTGGTTGCCGTTGCTCGGCTCACGGCCATGAATCTCTCCTACAACGAAGGGGAATATTTCACGCAGCTTGTCGGCCCTACAATTTATGCCGTCGGCGCGAATGAACGCTATGTTGTCGTCAAACAACATCCCCTTGATGACAAGACCGGCATTCCGAACCGCGCCATCACCCATTTTTATCTCATCGCACGCATCAGCAGTGACGAAGCAGATGAGCGGCAGAAAGGAATACGAGGGCCGCTCACAAAGGCCGAATTTGACAATCTCTCAAAAACATTCTCCCTTCCTCAATTCAGTAAAATTTTCCCAGAACTCGAATGAATATCGAAGGCTCAGCTTTGTGGCAGCAATGCCTTTTTATCCTGGCGGGACTTTTTCTCCTCTTTGAGGTTTGGAGGGGATGGCGGCTTGGGGCTGTACGGGGATTGCTCCGCCTGACCGCACTTTTTTGCGCTTGGGTTGGAGGATCTATGGCAGCGGGAGCGACTGGAACCTTTCTCGCTTTTTTCTCCAAAGTGCCCCCGCTCTTTGCACCGGCTATAGCAGCTCTCAGTGTCGGCCTTGCCATCTATATTGGGATCTCTTTTCTCTCCGGTCTGCTCTTCAAACGCACAGAGCATCACGAGGGAATCATGCGTGTTGCCTTCGGTCTTGGTGGAGCATTCTTTGGTGTCATTTTTGGACTCTTGCTGCTCTGGGCTGGGATTACGCTGGTTCGAGGGTTGGGAGCTTTGGGAGAATTTCGAATTGTGCAGGCGAGATATCAAGGGAAGGTTCCTGAGCAGGAGAGATCTGCTCTTTTTCTCATGAAACTCAAGGCATCGCTTGAGCTTGGCGTGACAGGAAGAAACCTTGCAGGAGCCGATCCTCTCCCCACTGCTTTCTATGACAATATCGTGAAGACCTCGATGCTTCTTGGAAATCCCCACGCGCTCGGTCGCTTCCTTGCCTATCCAGATACACAAAGAATCTTGGAAAACCCAAAAATCGTGGCGATTTTTCAAGATCCTGCGATTGAGAAAATCAGTGAATCACACAATGTGCTCCCCCTGATTCAGAATAAAAAAATTCAGGCTGCCCTCAGTGATTCCAAACTTTTGGATGAGCTGAAAGCCTTCCCATTAACAAAGGCTCTCGATTTTGCTCTTGTCCCTGCGCCAACACCGAGACCAGTTGTGAGACTGATTCCGCAGGGAAAATTCAAAAAACAACTCTCTCCGAACTCGCTTCTCGAAGCCGCACCCGCTACAAACAGACCTTCGTCCCTACCGCCAGCACCATGAGCATTCAATACACAACGACCATCGGTCTCGAAGTCCACGCCCAGCTCAAGACCAAGAGCAAAATGTTCTGCGGCTGCAAAGTTGAGTATGGAGCAGAGCCGAACACACACACCTGCCCCACCTGTCTCGGTCTTCCTGGCGCGCTTCCCGTGATGAATGGTGAGGCTCTCCGTCTGACAGCGCGTGCAGGGCTCATGCTCGGCTGCGAGATTCCAGAAGTCTGTAAATTCGACCGCAAGAATTACTACTACCCGGACATGCCTAAGAACTACCAGATCTCGCAGTATGATCAGCCGCTCTGCCTCGGTGGTGGCGTGCCGCTGCACGATACGGCCTATCCCAAGGATGTGCAAAAAACCATTGCCACACCTGGTAAGACAATCCGTCTCACGCGCATTCATCTTGAGGAAGATGTGGCCAAGAGCTTCCATCTGGAGAGCGCGAGCGGCATTGATTTTAACCGTGCTGGAACTCCTCTCATGGAGATCGTCTCCGAGGCTGACATTGCTTCACCGGAGGAGGCTTTTGCCTACCTCTCAGCACTCCGTCAGATCCTGGTCTATGGTGACATCAGCGATGCCGACATGGAGAAGGGGCAGATGCGATGCGATGTGAATGTCTCCGTCCGTCCCGTGGGGCAGAAGGAATATGGGACTAAGATCGAGCTCAAAAATCTCAACTCCATCAGCGGAGTCCGCCGTGCGCTCGCCTTTGAAATCGAGCGACAAATTGAACTCGTGAGTAAGGGAGTTAAGCTGGATCAAGAGACGCGCCGCTGGGATGATGATCGCGGTGAGACCACGCTGATGCGTATCAAAGAATCGGCACACGATTACCGCTATTTCCCCGATCCCGATCTACTTCCTGTTCGCACGGCCAAGCTCGTCGAGGCTGCAAAAATCGGAATGCCTGAGCTTCCACAGGCCAAGCGTGAACGCTTTGTCGCCGATTTCGGTATCAGCGAATACGATGCGGCGGTGTTGGCTGACGATGCCGCACTGGCTGATTATTTTGAAAAAGCAGCGAAAGATTCTCCGAAGCCCAAGAGCGTCGCCAACTGGATTATCAACGATCTTCTGAGTGCTCTCGGTGCCGCCTCTCTTGATCTTGCAGAATGCCCCATCTCACCTGCCGCCATCGGTGAACTCACGATTCTGATCGAAGGAGGCACGATCAGCGGTCGTCAGGGCAAGGAGGTCTTTGCAGAGATGATGCTCAGCGGCAAGGCTCCCGCTGTGATCGTAGAAGAGAAAGGGCTCAAGCAGGTCAGTGACACGGGAGCCCTTGAAGTCTTCTGCGACGAAGTCATCGCTGCAAATCCCAACTCCGTGGCCGATTACAAATCAGGCAAAGAAGCCGCGCTCAACTTCCTCAAGGGCCAAGTCATGAAGCTCTCCAAAGGAAAGGCCAATCCCGCTGTGGTTGGCGAGATTCTTGCCAAGAAATTGGCAGCATAGCTTCAGGTCTTCCGTGCGTTTGAGAACCTTGCTGATATTGATCGCTGGGGCACTCGCGCTGGTTCTTATTTGGATCATTAAAGGACGACCTCATTCAGCACAGAGCGTTCATTCTTCGCAGGCCACGACAGAGCATGGAACTCCAACGATGAGTCCCCTCGTGAAGAACCTTCAAAGCGTAATCAAGCCAGCCAGCACTCCTGACACAACGCAGGAAAAAGCCAAAGCCTCCGCGCAATTCGGTGAGGCACTGGAGAGGGCCGGAATCGAGACACAGGCAGGCCCGTCGAAGTAGCAAAATTTCATCAGAGTGTTGACCTCTGAAATATGCTGTGGTAGATTCATTCTCCAGTTTGCGGGTATAGCTTAGTGGTAAAGTTCCTGCCTTCCAAGCAGGCCATGAGGGTTCGATTCCCTCTACCCGCTCCAATTTTAGCGCGTAGCGTTGTTGCTATTCGCTCACTGTATACCCGATACAGCATCGCTCACGCGCCTTGCTACGCATCTAAAATTCAATTTTCGCAGGCACTTGTTCTGTGTTCGATTGACTCAGTCGCTCCCGCGACCCTCACCCATCGTTTCACTCAGGGCTGCACTGTGTGCAGTCTACACCGTGCTTCCAAGCACTCGGTGTTCCCTCTACCCGCTCCAATTTTCGGTGTTTAGCTGTTTTCCCTAAACCGCAGTTGGCTTGGCTTTACGACGGCGTTGAGAATCGGCGAGGAACTCTGCCTGGGCGTTGAAGAGTTCGGATTCCAGATGTCTCGGGTGATAGGTTCCGTCATTCTTGAGGACGCGAGCTTTGACATTATCGCGCCAGAACCAGTCGATGATTTCCTGCACATGGTCGTGAACGCGTGGGCTACGAAGAGGGAAGGTGGTCTCGACGCGGCGGAAGAGATTGCGCGGCATCCAGTCAGCACTACCAAGATAGATCTCAGGTGTGCCACCATTTTCAAATCGGATGATGCGGCTATGCTCCAGAAACCGGCCAACAATGCTACGGACTTCGATGTTCTCACTGATGCCAGGAATGCCGGGGCGTAAACAGCAGATGCCGCGAATCAAGAGGCGCACTTTGACTCCGGCTTGGGATGCGCGGTAGAGAGCTTCGATCATGCTCTCTTCGACAAGGGCATTCATCTTCACAAAAATTTCAGCAGGTCGTCCCTCCTTGGCATGACTGATTTCCCTATCGATGAGCGCGAGCATTCCATCACGCAGATCATAGGGAGCTACGAAGAGTTCCTTGAGACCTGGAAATTTGGAGACACCGGTCAGAATGTTGAACATCGCGGCGACATCGGAGGTGAGTTCTTCACGCGCAGTGAGCAAACCGAGATCGGTGTAGAGGCGCGCTGTGGAAGGGTGGTAATTACCCGTGCCAAGATGCGCATAGCGGCGGATAACATCCCCTTCCTGGCGGACAACAAGCATCGCCTTGGCATGGGTCTTGAGGCCAGCGATTCCGTAGATGACATTGACTCCGGCTTCCCGCATGAGGCGGGCCCATTTGATATTGGCGGCTTCGTCGAAGCGGGCTTTCAGCTCGATGATGACCGTAACTTGTTTCCCATTCTGGGCTGCATGAATGAGAGAGGCGACGAGGGGAGAGTCAGAGCTTGTACGGTAGAGGGTCTGCTTGATCGCCAGGGTATGCGGGTCTTCGGCGGCCTGTCCGAGAAAATCAAGAACGGTCTGGAAGCTGTCGTAAGGATGATGCAGCAGAATGTCTCCCTTGCGAATATGCCAGAAGATGTCGGCCTCTTCATTGAGAGAAACGACGGTGGCAGGGGTGAATCGTTTGTCCCTTAGATCTGGTCGATCAATGGAGAGAGCCAGCGGCATGAGCCGTGTAAGATTGATTGGCCCATCGTGACGGTAGAGATCTCCATGTGTGAGGTTAAAGATCTCAAGCAATCTGTTGGCGACACTATCGGGGCAATCTTGCTGGACTTCCAGACGAACAGCCGCGCCTCGATTGACATGGCGAAGTTCTTCCTCAATAGCATGGAGAAGATTTTCAGCCTCTTCTTCGTCGATATAGAGATTGCTATTGCGGGTGACGCGGAAGAGATGGGCTCCGAGCACCTTGACCCCGTGAAAGAGGGAACCGACATGGTGTTTGATGATGCTACCGAGAAAAACAAAGTCGTGTCCTTGTTCCTCGGTTTGCTGGGAAAACGGAACGACGCGCGGCAGGATACGGGGCACCTGGACGACGGCGAGATCGGTGTTGAGTCCTTCGCCCTCAAGGTGAACAATGACATTGAGGCTCTTGTTCAGGAGCTGAGGAAAAGGATGGGAGGGATCAATGGCCAGCGGCGTGAGGACAGGGAAAATGCGCTCGTGGAAGAATTTCTCGAAGTAGGCCCGCTCCGTTTCTGGAACATCGGGGTACTCATGAAACCTGATATTCTGCGCGGCAAGCCAGGGGCGAATCTCGGTGTTCCAGCAGGCATATTGATCATCGACTTGCTTCCGAGCCCGCTTGGAAAGGGCAGCCAGCTCCGACTTCGCCGACATTCCGTCGGGGGCAAGAGCAACATGCTGAGTCTGAACCTGCTGTTTGAGTCCAGCGACGCGAACTTCAAAGAACTCATCGAGATTCGAGCTGACGATGCAAAGGAACTTGAGCCGCTCCAGGAGGGGATTCTCTTTGTTGAGGGCCTCGTTGAGGACGCGCTGATTGAACTCCAGCCAGCTCAGTCCGCGATTAATAAAAAGAGAGGGATCGTCAAGTTCCATGCAGTCTCTATGGTGCGATGAATTTGTTTCTGGTCAAGGGAGCAATTGTGACAATTGTGTGACAATTGATTTTCAGTTGCCGTTTGGTCTTTATCTGTGCTTCATGACATCCGTGGTCAACCGCCACATGAGACTTCTATGAAACTTCACTCAAATCAACCGTTGGTAAGAGCTATTGCAGTGACACTTCTGGCGGGGGCGTTTGCTTCCGTGGCTGAAGTTAAGGCGCAGATTGAGCAAGTTCTTCCTCTGAACTATGGCATCACTGGTGTCAGACAATGGGATGCTAGTGGGAATATGATTCTGACCGGAGGAACTGGCCCTGCTTCACTCGACACGGCGAGCCCTGCATTTCTCTATGAAGGAACGCTTCCCTCGACAACTTCGGCGAGTGGAACATACACCAACAACCTGACTCCCATGATCGGGGGATCGGCGGTGACAGGGGGTGTTCAATTTTACAGTGCTAACACCCCTTACTATGACCCGTCGATTGGGACGGGCAATGTTCTGGCCGTCGGGGCGTACAAGGTTGCGACCAACTCAACCTATCAAGATGGGGTGCTCTATCATGGCCCTCTCACAGGAAGTATAGATAGCAATAGCTGGACAGCGATTCATGTTCCTGACGCTCTCGCCACCGGCACCAATCTTGTCGGAGATACCATCCCTCATAGCATCATGGGGGATCTGATTGTCGGGAATTTTGACACACAGGCTTCCCCTTTCGGACAAGGTTTTGTTTACAACATCAGAACCAGCAACTATTCGAAATTAACTTTTGGCGCCGTAACGACCATCTACGGGATTTGGCAGGATGGCGGATCTGCTAGCACGATCTATACGATGGTTGGCGGCTACTCAACTGCAACGAATGCGAATCAAAATGGCTTCCTTGTGAATTACGATTCTGCGAACGGTCAGAGTTCGAATTTCACTCCGATGAGTTTCAATAATGATCGTAGCCTTGTGACCCATTTCGAAGGAATCAGTTCTTACTCCAACGGTTTTTCCTTGGCAGCAACAACTACTAATGGAGCGGCCTTTGCCTATATTTCAACGAATAGCAGCGGGTTCTTTGCAACGAATACAAATAGCGATGGATTAGGAATCGCTTCGTGGATCGGCATTTCCAACACCATCAACTCCAGTATCACAACTGGGGATACAGTCTTCAGTAACTCCGTGATGGGGATCTATCCGACAACCGGCGGTATCTCTTCATTTGTTGCTACAGTTCCTGAGCCCTCTGACTACGCTCTCTACACCCTCGGTTCATTGGCTCTCCTGATAGCCTTCCGCCGCAGCCGTCTCGTGTGAGCAATTCACCTGATCCCTCATTCTGGGAAAAGTGGCAGCCGACGATGCGCGCCTCCCTCTGCTTCGTGCAGGGGGAGGGCAAGGTGTTGATGATTCGGAAAAAGCGGGGCCTTGGTGCAGGGAAAATCAATGGGCCAGGCGGAAGGTTGGAACCAGGAGAGACTGCGCTAGAGGCGGCGATTCGGGAGACGCAGGAAGAAGTTGGCGTGACACCGCTTCATCTCACGCAACGGGGAGAACTCCATTTTCAATTCACGAATGGGCTCGCCTTGCACTGCGTTGTCTTTCTTGCTGAAGGTTGCAACGGAGAGGTGATGGAGAGCGACGAGGCGATTCCTTACTGGATGGAGCCATCAGCCATTCCGTACCATGACATGTGGGCAGACGACATTCACTGGCTGCCTGGAATGCTAGAAGGAGGGAGCTTCCGAGGATATTTTCACTTCGATGAGGAGATCATGCTCAGTAAAGAAGTTATCTGGATCGAAGAATAATGTTTCCTATTCTTCGGCGAGCTTTCCTTCTTTAAGATAGAGCTGGCGGTCGCCGAGAGAGGCGAGGGCGGGGTCGTGAGTGACGGCGACAAAGGTGCGCCCATCCTGGCGCGCGAGACTAAGAAGAAGTTCGATGATTCCGGCACCAGTTTTGGCATCGAGATTTCCCGTTGGTTCATCGGCGAAGAGAATGCTGGGATCGTTCACCAGGGCGCGAGCGATGGCGACGCGTTGCTGCTCTCCGCCGCTGAGCTGGGAGGGGAGATGATCGAGGCGTCCGGAAAGACCAACTCGGTCAAGGAGTGCACGCGCTTTTTCCTCCCCCTCTCGATTCTTGCCCAGCATTGCGGGAAGAAGCACATTTTCGAGCGCCGTCAGTTCTGGCAGTAGAAAATAAGATTGAAAGACAAAGCCCATGCGACGATTGCGAAGATCAGCTTGTTTGTTGCTTCCGAGAGAGAAGAGTTGATGCTCTTCAAAAGAGACTGTCCCCTCTCGTGGGCGTTCAAGCCCCGCAAGAATATAGAGCAGGGTCGATTTGCCCGCGCCCGATGGGCCGCGCAGGAAAAGAACCTCACCCTTGGCCACATCAAGATCAACCCCTTGGAGAACCTTGAGATGAGCACTTCCAAGATCATAAGTCTGGTTAAGTCCCCGAGCACTGAGATGAATGGAGGTGGCGGAAGGCATGAGGGAAAAGTGGAATGCTGAAGATTGAAGGGTAAAGGCTGAGACCAGAAGTCTGAAAGCTGAAAAGATTGCGTAGAGGCGGCGTGGGGCAGGGGATCGGGAACACGGGCAATGAGTATTGATGATAGTGTTTTTGTAGAATTGTTTCCGAGAGACACTCCCTGTCCATGCAGTTGTGCGAGAGTCAGGCATGACTCAACCATCAGAATCCAAACCAACCTCACTGATCACTCCTGAACAGATCTTCATTGCTTATGCAAAGAAGAAGGATGCGGAGGGTGCGTTTCCGAAGACTCAGAGTTACCATGAAAAGAGGTGGAGGCTCATCTCGGGGCTCTTCGAGATTCCCCTTGACCTTGGCCTAGAATCCGTTTCATCGGATGCACCTGGAAAAATGATGCTGGAGGGATTGATGAATTGCAGAAGAACAGTCGCGACGCTCCGTCCTGTGACGGCTCCAATCCTTGGGCAGTGGCCCGCGCTGGATCGAGAAATTGAGGCGAGGCACGAAGGTGTTATTGTCAGACATGCCGCCGCTCTACGCTCGGAATATGACAAGATGGGTGGTGAGCTGATAGAATCTCTCTTCCCAGGGATTGAGAAAAAGAGTGTGGCCGTGAGCCGTCTGTATGAACTCGGTTTGCCTAAGAAAGCACCAGATCCAAACAAAGAGTGCTGGGAATGGTTGGATGAGCACTGGGATGAAAAAGAACTGGCATCCGATGCTTCTGATGAAAAAACCGAGGATGATATTTCACCCGTGCGCATGGATGAGCTGAAACTTTCCGAGGAAGAAACTCTACGCCAAGTGAGCCTAACGGAGTATCAAATGGATCAAATTCGACTGCGTGTTATCGGGATGGGCCTCGCCACTGACGATACTGTGGACTCAGTCATTTATGAGATGCCCGTGGCTTTATACCTAGAACTGGCTGGTGACTTTCCAAAAGTCTCAAGAGTTCATTTTTCCAAAACTCCCCCTGTAAAAACTCCAGCCCTGAAAAAAGAAGGAACACCAGCACCTTCCGATCCCACTGAGCTTCTCAAGCAACTCCGTTGGCTCCTCCCATGGTATCCGAGTTTGCCTATGGGCTATCCAACAACCCTTGTCTGCCCAACCTGCAAAATGCGTTTGACCGTGGAGGAGGAAAAACCACCCATAGGGAAATAACTGTCGCAAACACCCTTTTATGCCACACAATCCCATCATGAAATCCCTCCTCACTGGATTCAAAGACAAGGCAATCTCTGAATTTGGTAAATTTATCCTCACCAAGTGGGGGCTTGATAAATACGGCGAGATTCAGTCGTTAAGCCTCCAAAGTGAAAAGAAGCGTATCGACGCCACCCTTCTCCTCAAAGGGGAGACATACCCGATTGAAATGAGTGTCGATTACAGAATCGAGACGATCGTAGATCAGAAATTTCTCATCGCTGATCAGGTCTCGTTTTCAAGGGAATGGGCCAATTTGGTTTTTCATGATCACTGCCCACCGGATGCAAAACGGATGGAAATTCACTCCATGATTGCAGCCATGCTATAAAGCTCCCTCAACAAAAAATCCCTTCACTATCATATTTTCTGAAAGACACTTCCTGTCTGTGGAATATGCGAGAGTTGGGCATGACTCAAAAAAAGAATCCTCCTATGAACACAATGAACTTTATCCACGCCTACCGAGTCCCGACTGACCGCAACTTCTGGTGCTTTGACGATGAGCGTTTTGGACTTAGCCAAGAGCTTTTCATGCACGGAGCCTCTGCTTTTATCACGGCAGTGGTGGGAGAGGAATGCGAACGGGCAGAACTCATCTTCTCCACGATTCATTTTCCCAGTGCCAACTGCATCCTCAGTCGTACTTGGTCAGGGGAGAATGTGAAAGGAACAGGCTGCGAGTATCTGGCCCAGCATCCGATTCTGAAAAATCCAGATGATCCCAATCAGAGAATCATCGAGATGGAATCGGTCTGGCTCTGCCCGGCAATGATGCATTTCTTTGGCGGAGAGGTCGCCCCCGAGTTCATCTATGGACAGATTACGGCGGCGAAATGAATGCTAGCACTCAGCAGTTCAAAGCCCTATTTCAAACATACTCCGCATCATCATCCTCGATGTTGTTTGAAGAGATTTTTCTGAAGAGGATCAAGTAAAGAAAAAAATGACAAATACCCCAGAAACTCAGATTGCGCAGACAATACCGGAATTGCTGACCAGATACGATTTTCCTTCTATTTCAGCCCGATACAAGCCAACCCCAGAACATTTCAAGGTACGCATTGGATTTGTTGGGGAGTTCTCTTCGGGCAAATCGACTTTGATCAACGCCATGATCGGGAAAAAACTGCTTCCTTCGCGAGTTGAACCAACAACTGCAACTATTATCACCGTTGAAGGAGTAGAAAACCTTGAATCACCCGCCCGTTTTTCTGTTGAATCAGACGGTCTATTAATTCCGGTGAGCGCGGAAGTATTCTCTGAAATCGCTACGGGAAAAAAAGAGGGCGCTCTGGTATTGCATGTCCCCAACAACGAAACAATGGTTTCAGGACTTCAGTTAATCGATTCGCCCGGCCTTAATTCTTTGATGGGAGGGCACTCAGAAGCTACCATTGCGCAACTATCTCTTTTGGACGGTTTGGTTATCTGTTTAAACACGACCTATGGATCCGTTCCTGCGACCATTCTTGAGTTTATAAAACGCGATGAGATACGTGATCTCAAGCAAAGGACTCTGTTCGTTCTGACATTTACCGATGAAAAAAATGATGAAGGAGGAGAAAGAATTAGGAGGACAATTGAAGCCCAACTAAAGGAAGCTTTTCAGAATACTGATTCTCTAGAAATTCTTGAGGCCAATGCACCAGCATCCATGAAAGGAGAACCTCATCAACTAGAAAAATATTTTACAGCATTCAAATCTTCGTTTGTTGACCAGAGGATAAGCCTACTTGCAGATCGTCACTTCAAACACCTGAAGGAAATGGGGGGGCTTTTGATAACAGCACTGTATACTTATTTGGAAAGTTTAGGTTTTAATCCAGAAGAGTTTGAAAAGAAAGAAGCTGAGCTGCGAAAGCAGTTGGAGGCAATTAACACGGCACGGACAAAGGAAAAACAACGTTTGGATGAATGGTATTTAGAATTTCGTAAAGCACTTAATGCTGAGGCAACAATGATTGGGCCTCGATTTGTAAATGCTGAAGTCGAAGAACTAGCAGCTGTGTATGCAGATCTAAATTCTGCTTTTAAAAGAGTAACTGAAATCCACATTAAGAAATACTCTCCTGGGGAAGGACTTAATTTAGGACAAATTCCAAACGCTCAAGCGTCTGCTTTATTAGATCAGTTGAAGACAAATGCTAAATATGTGGACAGAGGTGTAACATTAGCCACACTCGCTGTTACTGCCGCAATAACAGCTGGGGCAGGTGCAGGGGCAGCAGTTACTGGCGAAGCCGCTGGGGGGGCGGCTGCAGCAGAAGCTACGGCGAAGCAAGCTGCTAAGGGACTTACAAAGGAAATGTCCAAAAACGTATTCAAGCAAGCCCTTCAAGGGCTTGCAACAGTGATAAAGCAGATAAACCCCTTGGAGACAGCTGGAGACCTTATAAAGGGCTATATGAACGATCAGGAGATTGCAAAACAACTACCAAGAATAGCTGCACATTTAGCAGATTCGATCTTAATTGAACTCCAGTCTCACTTAGAAAAAACCTGTTTTGCTCCACTTTCTAATCAGTTCGCCGCAATAGAGGATGGATTGCGTGAGACTCGTGCTGCAAGAGAATTGTCAGTTCAAGATCTGCGCGAGAAGCGGTCTATTGCCCAAAGAGATTTACAAGAACTTTCCGCTGCTCTTAGGCAAACATCGTGATGCCTCATGAGCAATTGGGATAAAAAAGCGCTGATCTCGAACCTCAAGGCTGAATACACTTCCTTGAATCAACTTTTAGAGCTCATGGGGAATGAAGCTCCATCAGAAGTCTTGGTTTATTTACGTGAAATGGCCAATCAATCATTCGAATTGATGACGGAAGTGGTTAAAAGTGAAGAAGGTTCACTTCCGCTGACCGTGGCGATTGTCGGGGATTTCAATGCAGGGAAGAGCAGTTTCATTAATCATATTCTTAGAGATCAAATCTGCCCAGAAAATATAAGACCGACCACTTCCGTCGTCACCACATTCGTTCATGGGTTAAAGGAAAAAATAACGGTTGAATCCTCTAACCACGAACCTCGCGAAGTCAGTCGAGCTGAATATGTGCATCTAGTTCAGGAACAACCTGCAGACGCCCCGCTAAACAAGAATATTCGATTCACTTTTTCTTTACCAAATGATGCTCTTATAGGACTTAAAATCCTTGATACTCCGGGTTTCAATAATCCCAAAAACATTAATGACGGCATTGTTACAGAAAGGGTTATGGCGGAGTCCGACGCTTTTTTTTATTTGGTGGATGTGGATAAGGGAGACATTCCAAAAACTGAAATCAAGACACTGAAGAAGCTAAAATCTGAGGCGCCAGACTCATCTATTTTGCTAGTAGTTAGCAAGGCTGACATCAAATATCCTCCTGCGCTTCAAAATATAAAAAACACACTGCAAGCAAAATACGGTAATCTTTTCAATGCCCAGATTTTAAGTTACTCAACAATAGAAGAGAGGAACGATATCAATACTCGTGCAGACATTATCACGAGATTGGCGGATCTACGCGAACATGATACAGCCAAAAATCACGCCTCTTTAGTCCGCGCTATAAAGCATCACTACGATAATCGATTGACCAAGGGGGCAGAGATTGAGGCCTTTTTGGCTATACAGTGTTAATGATAGAAACAAACAAGGCCATCTCCGATCTGAAAGGTTAGAAAAAACCATTGCCCGTTGCTACGAGTTCGTTCAGCTGGCACATGAAAAGTTCTGGAATGAATTGCATGAAGCCTTTTGGAGAAGCATAAAAGCTAAAGGGATTGAGGGCTCAGAATGGATTATCCTTTTTATATGTATCAAGGGGCAGGAGGGGCGTATCGTGTACGACAGTAATGAACTTCTCAATAGTATAAATTCTTTTGAGATTTTTAAGAATATTGAAGAAGAAATTCAAAAAACACTTCACTCCCTTTTTGGGGACAATCATGAAATGACAGATGATTTTTCTATAAATCGAGAGGCTTGCGCATTCGTCGCTGACGACCACCTCTCCAATCTTTCTTGCATGGGCCATAATTATGAGTCAGTTGACCAAGCATGGAACTCACTAAACCAAGCATATAACTCATCTTTCTCAAGCATAGCAGAACAAACATGGACGCCTTTGGAACACGATCTTGAGAGAATCGAAATAATTATACGTCGTGAGTACGACTATCAAACGTCCTGCATTGAAAATAATGCAGCCGAATTTTCAAACGCAGTTACATCTCTATCACGGGTGTACGAACAAGGAAGAATGCTTTTTAGATATTAATATTCACATATGAAAACTTTCAACGAATTTGAAGCTGCGCGAACTCATTTATTAAGTTCCTACGACCGTCTGCTCTCCTCTGGAATATTGCCTGTCGAACAAACTCAAGTTGCCCAAGTTGAGGAGCGTCGAAAAGATCTTCTCTCAGGGCGCTTCATCCTAGCTGTTTGTGGTAGAATCAATTCTGGAAAATCGACGCTTGTGAATTCACTCCTTTTTCAAGAGCTAGTCCTCCCTAGTGATCATACACCTCATACCGCAAAGAACACTCTTATTAAATATGGTGAGACGCCATCGTTCAGAGTAACATTCTATAACACTGAAGAATGGTCTCATTTGACTGCTGAGATGGCACAGTCCACATCAGATGTTGCACAAAAATATCAGGATGATCTTGAGGTGGTAGCGAACAAGGGCGTTTACAAAGACGAGTATATTCGCCCTGCGGCGTTAACCAAAACAGTAGAGGGTCTTAATTCACTCCATGAATATGTTACTCCAGCGACAAAAGATGGAAGGTACACCCCTTTCGTAAAAGAGGTAATAGTTTATTATCCGCATCAGTGGCTTCGTTCCGTGACTGTAGCTGATACACCTGGAGTAGATGATCCCTACAAATTTAGAGAGGACCAAACTAAGCGTTTTGTCACTCAAGCTGGATCAATCCTCTTTGTTACTTCTGCAGGATATGCCATGGCTAAGCCTGACTTTGATTTCCTCAATGAATATCTGCTTCATGTACCGAAGCAGAAAAGGGTAATCGCCGTAAATAAGATAGATGTCCTTAATGGAGGGAGAGATGAGCTTGAGTTGTATATGGAAACTTTATACACGCACTCGGAACCATCCATTCGAGATGTCTTTGGCACAAAAGGGTCGATAGCCTACGTCAGTTCTTTAGGTTCATTGATTTCTCAAATGGAAACCTCAGGTATAGAATTATCCGACGAACTACGTTGGTATAAGGAAAGACTTGCGAGCAAAGGGTTTCTTCACAGTCAGGAAAATGGGATGGACGCTCTAAGATTACTTGTTGAAGAGCGACTAGTAACATTGAAAGGAACGGATATTATTGACGGCCACTTCGCATTTATCGTTGCCATATTTGAGCGTAAGCGCCGCATCCTTAATAACCTCATAGCTTCGAATAACGCTAGACTGGGAGATTTGGAAAAAACTAACGATGAGCTCAAGGCCCAGATTGCTGAGATCGAAAGTGATTTGCAATCGCTGAAAAGGGACTTTAGGAATCAAAAAGTAACTATCAATAGAGTAGTCGAGCAGTCTTTCGCAAAGTTCCAGCAAGAGTTACAAAGATTAGGATCCATCATACTTGAGAAGACGCGGGCGGACCTTGATCGCGTCGACAACATTAAAGCTCTTCCGAGCCAGGCCGCATGGTTTTTCACACATTATTTTGATGAGAAAACTCTTGAGTTGAATCAAGTTTTCAACAAATGCCTCACTGATGTAGAGCTCTGTATTAACGATTTTTCCGTAAAGATGAAAGGAAAATGGATGAAGTGGGAAGCAGGTCATGTCCTCGATTGCATGCTCGATTATTCAACATTCTCAGCCATTAAAGAACTTCAGGAAAAAACAAGGGAGATAGCCGAGACACAAAATTTAGAAAAAATCCGAGAAAATAATACTAACTTTTTAGAGTGTTTCTTCAACGATAAGAATGCGAGAGAATTGACCAAAGCAAAAATTCTTGACCAAATGAAAAGTTCATTTAATAGGTGCCTGAAGGAAAAGGCTGAACACGTCACACAGATGATAACCGACGAATTGCGAAGTCATATGGAAAAAATGGAAGATGGACTTCAAGAAGTGTTGCGTAGTCGTCTGGATCAGAAGGCCAAATTGGTAAGCGGTCAAACCAATCGTGAGCGTGAAAAAGAACAAATCGAAGCAGAAAATGAGAAATATAAGGAAGGACTCACAGAGCTAGAGACTCTAGAAAAATATGCAATCGCAAAGCACCGAAGCCCTGTAATATGTCCTTAGAAAATGGAATCCTAATCTTACTCGTTGTCGGTATTGGATTCTATTTTTGGAGAAGGAGCCAACATTCTGGCAAAAATCCGCTCAGATCCTCACGCAAAGAGGACTTTAGGGAATTCTGGACTGTTCTTGAGGCTTCGATAGCCACCTACAAATCAAAAATGCTTCCTTATGTTATAAACGATCAGATTGTTGCAGGGAAATACCCTCAGAGCATTCTACCTTTGCTGGAACAAAAGTATGGAAAGGCCGGGGGAACCCCATGGCTTAGCATCCCGCAAGAATGGAAAGGAAGATCCGCCTATGGCATTCGTGCATGGATGGAAGTGAATAAAATGCCTTTTGATGAGAACCTACCAGCTCTCCATCAGTTGGAAATTCTGCTCGAGAAAGAAGTACAAGCGGAGGCAAAGACTTTAATGGAAGCCGCGGCGAACGAATAATCTCAAAGGGATTGTAAAAGTTGTCCCTGTAATCAGTCAGAGCTAGAATTCCTCACCATTTCCTCAATATTCACTTTGAGCTCTTGCTTCAGGGAATGGGGAGCTATTACTTTTACTGTGGCTCCCCAACTGAGTAGCCAGGGTTTTAGTTCTAGGTAGGATGCCTCCGCAATGGGAAGGGTCAGTCTGACTCCACCTCCGGGGAGATCCTTAATCTCCTGCTCAGGATGCCAGAGCGTTTCACGGATTCGGATGGCCACCGAGGGAGAGAACTCCAGCACCACATTTTCCTTGGGGCGTTCTTCACCCGAGACAACTCCGAAGCTGTAGTGGAAAGTTTTCCCTGGGTTGATTTCTCTTGGGGCAAAAGTTTCGCCGGTAAGAACCGCCTTCGTGATCCTGGCAAAGACAAAATTCCTTTGCTCATCGCTTCCGGCATTCACCGCATGGAGAAACCAGCGACCATTGCGCATGAAGATGAAAAGTGGCTCTACAGAGCGACCCTCACATTTTTTCTTGGAGGGAGGGCAATAATCGAAGCTGACAACAGACCGTTTCCTAATCGCTTTGTAGAGTAGGTTGAAGAGTGCTATGTCGCCCTGTGCAATCTCGGGTTTTCCATCAAAGCGGAACCAGACCGTATCCTCCCAGTTTTTCCAATTTGTAGTTCCTGTGAGTAATCCGAAAGCCCTGTTGAATGATTCAATCATGCTCCGGCCAATATCTGTTCCATCATAAGGAGCCAGACACTGGCGAAGGAAATGAAGAGTCAGCAGATCGCGTTCCTCCAGCTTGAGCATCGGAAAGTGCTGCACCTTGCCATTGATTTTATAGCCCTTCTTATTCTGGTCATAGATGATCTCCACCTCCATCAGTGACTCCATGCTCCTGAGATCCCTCTCGATGGTCTTGGTGCTCACCTCGCAGAGTTCGGCCAATTTCTCGCGGCTTGGGAATCGCGAGTTCTGAAGCTCTGCCAAGATCAAATAGATCCTGTGAATATGATCCCGTGAGGTATTGCCGCCGATCGATCCTGCTTCGGCAGACTTTGGTTTGAGTTTGGTCTTTTTAATGCTTTTCCCCTTTGGAGAAGGAGAGGGGGCAATGGAGCGGTTAGCCATAGTTACCCCCTATCTGCTTCCTCCATCCCCTGCAAGATATGGAGGAGAGAATTGCAAAAGAGCGAGGACATCAGCTTTCAGCTTTCAGTTTTTCAGTTTTCAGTTTTTTCTGGTCTCATGGCCACTATCCACATCGCGCGCAATCAGCAGACTCTTGGCTCTTTCGGAGAAGAGGAAGTGCGGGAGGGTATTCGTACGGGACGATTCTTGGCTGCTGATCTTGTCTGGCGCGAGGGGATGGAATCTTGGAAGCCGCTGGGAGAGATGGCTCCGCAGTGGGGATTAGAGACTCCACCGCCACTCCTCAATAGTGCGTCGGAGATCTCTCCTCCTCTGGAGGTCTTGAATGATGGTCACGAGCCTGCTTGGGAAGAACGAGAGAAGCTCGGGTTTTTTCCTACAATTTCACAGACGGTGAGTGCCGTGCTGATGCGTCCTGCCGAGACTTTTGCTTCGCTGAAAAAAGAGGGAGGCCTGCTCAACCCACTTCTCTATTTTGTGATCTTGAGTACTGCCGCATTCACCGTCTCGGTGTTTTATCAGATGGTGGCCTATTCGGTAAATCCTAGTGGTGTTGCACCGCAATTTCAGAGTGTCCCAAAAGGAACTGTCATGGTTGTGATGCTCGGGATGATTTTTATTTCTCCCGCACTCTATGTGCTGAGTTCCTTTATCACCTCTGGAATCATCCATCTTCTCCTCAAGCTCTTTGGTGGTGCGAATCGTCCTTTTGAAACAACTTTTCGCGTGATCTGCTACGCGCAAGCAAGTGCTGCTGTTTTTAATTTTCTTCCTCTTTGTGGAGGACTCATGGCGATTCTCTGGGGTATCTACGCTCTTGTCATTGGCCTCAAGGCGGCACACGGCACCCAAGCATGGCGTACGGCATTGGCTGTACTCTTCCCTTGGATTCTCTGCTGCGGACTCGGATTTTTCATCATGGCGATCGGCATTGCTCAGTTGGCTCAGATGCATCACTAGCTTTGATTCGATTCTACTTCCGCCCCCTCATCCCCGGTGAGCATGATCCCGAACTGATCTGGGGATTGGTCTTTGCGTCAAGTGGATTGCTTGGACTTGCCTGGCTCTGGAGTGGATTGCCGACCCCGCTTTGTCCATTTCATACACTGACTGGAGTTCCCTGTCCCACCTGCGGAATAACGCGAGGGCTGCGGTGCTTCCTGCATGGCGATCTTGAATCAGCCTTTCTCTTTAATCCGCTTGGAATGATCGTGCTGCTTTGCACGCTGCTTTATCTAATCTACGCAGCCATCGTTGTAATCGGAAGACTTCCGCGTCTGCGCTTGAAAATGATCTCAAAACAAACGGTCTGGGGCCTTCGCATTGTTATTATGCTGCTACTCGCCACAAACTGGTTCTACCTCATTCTGCGAGAACGGGCATTGTTTCCGAAGGGATAACTGTTGGCTCAACCCAGCGATTGTGCTCCTTGATGAGATCAACGAGACGGGCGACGGCCTCGCTTTCTGGGATATTGAATTTCACCGCCTGCTTTCCGACATAGAGATTCACTTTGCCTGGGGCTCCTCCGACATAGCCGAAATCAGCATCGGCCATTTCGCCAGGGCCATTCACGATGCAGCCCATGACGGCGATGCGGACACCCTTGAGATGTGCGGTCGCAGCCTTGATCCGTGCGGTGGTCTCTTGGAGATTGAAGAGTGTGCGACCGCAGGAAGGGCAGGCGACATAATCGGTCTTGAAGATCCGCACTCCTGCCGCTTGCAAAATATTGTAGGCTAGTCGGAGTGATTGACCTGGAGCCTCTTCGCTACGAAGCAAGATCGCATCGCCGATCCCGTCGCAGAGCAGGGAGCCAAAAACGGTTGAGGAGGAGAGAAGATTCGTAAGAAAATCTGCGCTTGGCTTGGGTGAGAGCGTATCCTTGAGAAGAATGGGATGAGGCGCAGTAATCCGCGCTGCCAGAAGACGAAAGGCGGCTATCGGCTCCAGATCTAGTCCATCTCGCACGGTGATGAGTCGAGGCTCATGAAGGGTGTTTACGGAAACAATCTCTTCGTCAGAACGGGGGTCAATTTCGAAAATCGAGAGATCTTCGTAGATCAATTCTGGTTGATAATCACCGAGTCCTGAGCGTTTATGAGCTACGGCTTCATCCACGCGGCGAGGCACCATGACACGAATGGTTTCTGTTCCTCCCAGAGTCAGCGGAGTAGTAATTCCGGGAAGAACGATTTTTTCTGAAGCCCTTCGTTGATAGTCAAAGAGAGGCCATGTTGGTGAATCTGCGGATGAGGCAATCGTAAGGGTTTCCCGATTTGCAAATTGTGCCACCAGGGCGCGTGCCACCGGAATCTCATGCTCGCTGTCCTCCGTGAGCGAAACACGGATCGTGTCTCCGATCCCATCGGCGAGCAGGGAGCCGATGCCGATCGCGCTTTTGATGCGCCCATCCTCGCCATCGCCAGCTTCTGTCACGCCGAGATGGATTGGGTAGTTCCAGTCTGGCCCCTCGGCGTTCAATCGCGCTACAAGCAAGCGGTAGGCGGCGATCATCACCTTGGGACTGGAGGCCTTCATCGAGAAGATCATCTGGTGGAAGTCGAGATCACGGGCAATCCGTGCAAATTCCAGCGCACTCTCCACCATGCCGAGCGGCGTATCGCCGAAGCGGTTCATGATTCGATCACTGAGAGAGCCATGATTGGTGCCAATCCGTAGAGCAACGCCCCGTTCCTTGCAGAGCTGTACGAGAGGAGTAAATCGTTCACGAATGCGTTCTAACTCCGCTGCATACTGCTCATTGCTGTAGTCGCGGATGTTGAATTTTTTGGAATCGGCAAAGTTTCCCGGATTGATCCTTACCTTCTCCACCCATTGTGCCGCTTCCAGTGCAGCCTCGGGTTTGAAATGAATATCGGCGACGAGCGGCACATGGCATCCTGTAGCATGGAGGGCTGCGCGGATATTTTTGAGATTCGCGGCATCCTTAACCGTGGGGGCAGTGATGCGGACGAGTTCACAACCGACGGAAACGAGGCCGAGTGTCTCACGGAGACACGCCTCCGTATCCATTGTGTCACTCGTAATCATCGACTGGACACGGATTGGATGCTTGCCTCCGAAGTCCAAACCACCGATGGCAACGACACGGCTCAAACGACGATGGTAAGAGAAGAGATCCTCCGTATAACCGTGGAGCCTCTTGGCGGCATCACCCGCTTCGCTCATGGCTTAGCTTGGGCGGCAGGCGTGGCGGTCGAACCTGCTGAACTTGATGCTGGTGCAGAAAAAGTCATTGTCTCTGAGACCTTATCCTGAGCCATTGAGGATCTTCGTCCCACGATCATATCGCTGACATCAAAGAAGCTGACATAGATCATGAATCCAATCAGCAACATCGCAAAGCCACTCTGAACGACCTCCAAAGTCTTCTGATGAATCGGATGACCCAGGAACCATTCGATCAGCGCGAGAAGGATATGACCTCCATCAAGTACGGGAAGAGGCAGGAGATTCATGATCGCGAGATTCACATTCAGCACGACGCTGAACCAGAGTGCCAACTGCCATCCCATCGGACTCTGGAAGAGGAGATAGTAAATCCGCATGATGCCAACCGGACCGCTGAGTTGCTGAACACCGATTTCAGAACGGGGTGAAGTGACAGCCGAAATGGTTTCCCACATGGTCATCATACTGGCCGTGATCTGAGAGAGTGGGCTGGGATGGGAAAGGGTGATCTTGCCGCGTTCATCCCAGAGGATGCCGATGCGAGGCTGCTTCTCTCCGATAGGGATGCGGGGTGTTACCTCAATCGTAAAATCGCTTTCTCCCCGTCGAATAGTGAGGGAAATCGGAGCTCCCTTGGTAGCACTCAAGAGTTCAGCCAGAGGAATAGGGCTGAGGAGCGGTTTCCCATTCGCTGCAACCACAAGGTCTCCTCCGCGGAGTCCAGCTTCGGCAGCGGGGCTATTCGGAAAGACCTTGGCGATCATCGGAGTCATAGCCGGTGCGATCTGAATCTGGCGGAGATTCTTTCTACCCCAGCCGTTATTGGGCTGGATAGTGGGCTCCACTTCGGCGGACAAAATCTTGCCATCGCGCTCGAAACGAATCGGAATCACGGGCGAAGAGCTGACCGCAACATTCCAGGCCACGCTGTCACCCATCCGCCCCATACCCCCAATCTTCGTCACCTCATGCCCGTTCACCGAGAGAATTTTGTCACCAGGGAGCAATCCGGCCTTGGCCGCAGGGCCATCAGGCACGACGAACCCAATGACGCTCGTGGTCTCGGCTTCGCTCACGGGACGACCGATATACCAGACAAGGCAGGCAAAGAGAAAAGCCAGACCAAGACTGGCTGCTGGCCCCGCAACAGCAACGATGATCTTGTCGATGGGACGAGCCGGAGGGAGATCAATACCCTTCTCCTTGCTCTCTCCTTCCAGAGCCTCCATAGGGGCAAGCTGAGGAATCGCCACAAAGCCGCCCGCAGGAATGCTTCCTAGTTGATAATCAACTCCGCCGATGGTTTTGGCCCAAAGTGGCTTGCCAAACCAGATGGCGAATTTTTCCACTTTCAGGCCACACCAACGGGCAGCAAAAAAGTGGCCCAACTCGTGGACAACAATCAGGAGATTAAAAAGCAGGACGACTTCGACAGCGATGCCGAGGACTTTGAGAATGGAGAGAAGCATGAAAAGAGTAACTTTGCCTGAGCTTACCGAAAAATCAACTGTTCCGGTGAGATTTGACACAGATCGCAAGGTTTTTCTCTACTGCCGGATCATGGAGACTCTTGCAGGGAGGGCCATCGTGGTAGCGCATGGAGGCGAGCGATTCCGTGACACTGATCTCGGTCATACTCACCGTTTGGGCATCTTCACGGTGCATACAGATGGAGAAGGGCCCCTTTTCTGGAAGATGAGAGCTGTGCAACTCTCGTAGCCGCGCGAGCACCTTACTGCCAGAGAGATTGTCTGCGATAGCGGCACAACAGGTCGCGCGATTTTTGGAAGCGCGCGGTTCATCATAGCCTGAGGAAAACCAATGCGTTCTTTCCCAAGCGTGTTCTTTTCGTTCCAAAAAATGGCCATCGAATGCTTCTTCCAAAACGAGTGATTCCTTGGGAGAGATCATAATCAATCGGAAGGGTTGAATGTGCGTTAGTGGTTGGTTTAGAAGATGCTCCTCCGCTTCCCTTAATGTTCCAGATGAAAGCAGTGCAGGAATCAGTGTGCCGCGACTGATCAGAGCATCCGCAGTTTTTTGCGGCTGGGAATACCAGTTAAGCAGGGCCATTGTGAGGCTGCTCTCGTTGATTCCAATCCAAGTGCCACCGCCGGATTCCCGAGGATAGAGAGCTTGGCGACTGCCACAGGTTTGTAACGCAGGGGGAAGTGCGCGGGGACGGCTGCGCTGTTCATCCCGATTCATCAAGAGATGAAAACCGTGGGCTTGAGCAGAAGGCAGAAAGGAGAGGGTACACATCGAGAGAGGTTCAACGGTTCAGTCTGCCTGAGGATGGCAGATGCTCATGGTGCGATAGGCGTTCCAGGCGGAGAGAATTTTCCAGGCCGAATCGGGCCGATGTCCGAGTTTCCTATTGGCTGCGCCTATGGCAAAGACAAGATCCCACTGGCAGAAGAGAAGGCGGTAAGCTTCGGATAGCTTCTGGGAAGCGTCATAGGCACTCGTCGCCTCGGCGGAGGCACCATTGAGTTCGAGAATGTGAAACCCTTTTCCTTGAACAAGCAGCTCAGGGGAGCTGTAGCGCACATCGTAGCGACCGATGAAAAAGCCTCCGATTTTTTGAGAAATTTCATCCACGCGCTCTTCCAATTCTTTGCTCCAAAATCTCATCCCATTGGCAAAAATACAGCCCTGAATATGATTGCCAGCTTCTACAAGGCGAAAGGCCTCTCCAGCAGGGAGCACGCGGTTTTTCTGATCACAAAATCGCTTCAGATAAGTCTCTGCAATGAGGGCGGCGCGAGGATCGGCGAGGATTAGTTCTTCTAGCGTACTTCTGCCATCACCGATGAGCATTGGGAAAATCTTCTCTGTCATTGCAAGAATCCGGCCTTTGCTCTCATGCGGGAAGCGGTAGTAAAAAATCCCGACTTCATTAGGGCCAGGAATATACTGCTGCGCGACAATAGGAAGAGGAACGCTTTGCAGATACTGCGCGGCCTTCTCTAGGGAGTGAATGACTTTGAATCCACTTCCTCGCTGGCCAATGTCGGGTTTAAAGACAAGAGGGAAGGTGAGTTTGCCTTGGGCTAAAATTGCTTTAAAAAGTGACAGGCGATTTTCACCACCTTCGGCTTCACTTGCTTTTGGGATGAGATGGCTCTGCGCGATAAATTCGGGGCTTGTTTGCTGAAGATCGCGCAAGGTTTCGTATTTGGATTCACCGATCAGTCCTCCGGTGAACATTCCAGGATTGGCACTGCTCGGCAGAGTAAGGCTGCGATGAATGAGTGCGAGCCGGATGTAGTTGATGGCCACAGGAAGATAGAAAATCGAGGCAGGCCAGAACTCCCATTGCCGAAACTTACGGAGGAGCTTTCCTTGAGTGAATACCTGCATGGCGCGCGGGAGCAGATGTGGTAAAATGATGATGCCGATCATGGCCAATACGGCAAAAGCGAGATGGGTTCTCAGGAGCTGAAAAAGCCCAGGTGCCTGTTGCCCCATTTTTTTTACAATCCAGAAGATGCCTGCGACCCAGAATGCGGCAGCGATGCCGGTGATAGAGGCAAAGGTTGTAATTTTCATGCGGAGCAGTCCCGCTGAGAGATAAGTAATCAGTCTCATGCCTGGGAGAAATCGGCTGCCGATGAGAGCCATTGGGCCATAACGACGGAACCATTCCTCGCTGTGAGCGAGTTTTGAGGCTACACGATTCTGATCACGAAAGAGCAGATTGATGAAGGCTTTGCCAAAGATGCGAGCCAGCAGAAAGAGGGCAATGTCGCCAAGCCAGACACCGAGGAAACAGGCAAGGAAAATGCCCCACCAGGAGGAGGGGTGCTCTGTGGCCAAAAATCCGCCACTCAGGACAGCGGCATCCTCGGAAAACAGGGTCAGCAAAAAGAGCCCCCCCAGGGACAAAAGCCCAGGCTCCATCAATTTCTTAGGCTGAAGCCGTTGCCAGTGGAAGCTGCTGAGCCGATTCTTCCAGATGCTTGACCGTTGAAGGAGCTACGCCGAATCCTCCAAAATCTTGAGGTAGCTGAACTTCCAGAAGAGCGCACATCATGCCAATCAAGGCGTAGTGATGGATGGCATGGGAGACGCAGAACATAATTTCTCGTCCAAGAGTTGAATGAACACTAGGCGTGGCCTCCTGAGCATAAGAAATCCGGCAACGAACACTGATTGGAAGCGAGAGATCGAGTGAGAGAAGACGGCTGCTGAGTTCTCGGAGCTCTCTCGTCTGGTTCAGTGCAAAGTGACGATCTGTTTCGATTCTTGGATCGCGCTTGCGGGCATCATAATCAATCAGATCGCGTTCAATGCCATCAAAGAGGCTTCGAAAATGATCGAGACAATGGCGGTAATGGGAGCCGAGTGTAGCATGGAAAGCCTCGGGGACTTTGGCCGTGTAGGTGTGGTCATTGAGAGAGGAGATCAGAGCCTCGCCCTGAGCAAGAATCTCATTGAGGGCGGAGACTTCGGGATGGTGATTATTCATGGAATGCTCCCTCCGATCAGAGGAATGGAATGGCGATGAAGGAAGAGAAGGGTAGCCGAGCAGAGAGCAACAACAACGGCCAGCCCAAAGAGTAATCCATGATCTCCCTGCACCTCAATGCCGAGTAATGTCAAATGACTCATGATCGCTCCACCGATAACTCCCAGAGCGAGTCCGGCTCCGAGCCAGGTCATTCCTGGAACGAAGAGCAGAATCGCAGCAATGAGTTCGACAACACCCGATCCGATACGCCCCCAAGGTTCCAAGCCTACCTTGGTGAAGATATAGACCGATTCTGGTGCGGCTGAAAATTTGAAATAAAGCGTCTGGACGAGAATGACCGCCGCGATGATCCGCAGCAACCAATCCAAGATGCGAAGTGATGGTGACAGGGTGTTCATCGGTGAAGTAAGCCTCTCTTTCCTCGTTCAGTGCAGGAGGATTTACGAGACTATTTTCCCTCTTTTTTCAGGAGCAGGGGCCAGTTGGCATCGGCCTTTTTCAAATATCCCTCGGGATCTTTGGCAAAAGTCTTCTGAATGCCCTTGCTGTATTGCAGCAGCAGGCGGCCATCGACGATCTGAAAAGCCTCGGGGTCAATCGAAACCTTCGCTCCTTTGGAAACCCCATAGGCACAGAATCCCCCGAACTGCGGCTCATACATGGCAGGCTTGGCGAGGAAGAGGGCTTTGTGCTCGGGCGAAGCGAAGTAGTAGGTAACCGCATGATAGCTGGTCTGATTCTGCTCATTTCCTCGAACGGCTTTTCCATCGGTAAAATAAGCGACCGGGTCATATCCTTGGATGCCGAGTCCGGTGCTGTCGGTATTGACCAGAATGGAGGCAAGGGAGCTGCCTACCATGGTGATGAGTGCAATGAGGAAGAGTGAGAGCTGTTTTGTTTTCATAGTGAGAGTTGTTTTGGTGTCTTCTATCAGAGGCTTCTGTTCGAGAAATATTCCATCTCATTTAATTTTTTTGAGAAAAATCCTTTGCGCTGTGTGAGAGAGAATTGAGAGGGTGGTTTTTTCCTGAGAAAATTCCAAAACCATGTTCTTTAATAATCCCCGATACAAAGCAAGTTTTGTCGAGTCACGGGAGATGCTTGAAGAGGCCCTGCGTCTGCGTTACGAAATCTTCAATCTGGAACTCAGCGAGGGCCTTGCCGACGCACATCTTTCAGGACTTGATGAGGATCAGTTCGATGCCGTCTGCGACCATCTCATTGTGCGGGAAGAGGCGACTGGTCTTGTCGTCGGCACTTACCGAATGCAGACCGGCCTGATGGCTGCTAAGAACTACGGCTACTACAGTGCACGGGAATTTGATTTCACTCCCTATGAACCGCTGCGCGATTCGCTCGTGGAACTGGGGCGAGCCTGTGTTCACAAGGATCATCGGAATATCTCCGTCATCAGTCTTCTCTGGAGGAAAATCGTCAAGTATGTCGCAAGGAAAAACGCCCGTTACATGATCGGCTGTAGTTCGCTCAATTCCCAGGATGAGGCTCTTGGAGTGGCCATGTATCGGCGTTTCCAGCGCGAGGGATCGCTTGCCTCACCGGAGTTTCTCACGCGTCCGATGCCTGAGTTTTCGCTCGCGGAGAGCGATTCCTTCATGGAGCCGAGGGAGTGTCCTCCACCTCCGAAACTCCTCCGTGCCTACCTTGGTGTGGGGGCCAAAATCTGCGGAGAACCAGCTATCGACCGCGAGTTCAAAACCATTGATTTCCTCACCCTCATGGATGGCCTCAATGCCACGCCAAGTGCGACCGAGCGGTTTCAAGAAAGATCGAAACGAGAGCCTTCTGACTCATGAACTCTCTGCGAGTCCTGCGCGCAGCCGGACGATTCTTATTACTCATTCTGGTAATCTTCTGTGGAGTCGCCATCTATCCGGCCTTCTTTTTCAAAAAGAATACCTTGGAGGGAAAGATCGCCTGGATGCAGTGGATGGCGCGTAGGTTTCTCTGGATCATGAATGCTCGCGTCTCCGTGGAGCAGCCAGTACCTGAACGCGGTCTGATCGTTTCCAACCACCTTGGCTATGTCGATATTCTCGTCATCGGTTCTCTCTGTCCTGCGCTTTTTGTCGCCAAGAGCGATGTCCAGAACTGGCCGGTCTTTGGAGCCCTCACGAAGATGTCAGGGACGCTCTTTGTGAACCGCACTGCCCGCTCCGCCGTGGCTCAGCAGGTGAATTGGATCGCTGTTCCACTCAACGCTGGAATCCCAGTTGTCCTCTTTCCTGAGGGCACCAGCTCCGATGGCACAGGCGTTCTTCCCTTCCGAAGCTCCTTGCTCGAAGCCGCCCTGGAAACCAAGAGCATCATTACTCCCGCAGCGATTAGTTATTCTTCGGAACAGAAAAATGCAGGGCCGGAGATTGCCTACTGGGGGGAGATGACGCTCTTGCCCCATCTCTTCAGCCTCTTTGCACGACCTGGATTTGAGGCTCTCCTCTCCTTCGGCGAAAGTCGCATTCCCACGGGAAATCGCAAAGAAGAAGCCGTGACGCTTCATACCGAAGTTTCCCGAATTTTGGAGAGTAAACTTTTGCGTTTAGATTAGAGTCAGATTTTGTAAGAGAAGAGTTTTCACACTCTACTCATCGACCGCAGCGAGATCGCTGGCGGTGACGCGGAGGACTTCTTCTACGGAGGTGAGGCCGAGGGATGCCTTGCGCCAGCCATCTTTGCGTAGAGGAATCATTCCGTCGCGAATCGCCTGCTCAGCAAGATCGGTGCCGGTTGCCCGCTGTTGGAGCATCTCTTGAAGGGAGGGAGTCATGATGCAGATTTCCATGATGGCGATCCGTCCTGCGTAGCCGCTCTGGCGACAATGCTGGCAGCCGACGGGTTGACGGAGTCCCGCCGCCTGATCCATCGGGAAGCCGACGCGCTGAAGTTCCGCCTGAGTCATTTCCGTAGGCTTAGAACATTTTGCACAGAGTTTACGAACCAGTCGCTGGGCAAGGAAGGCGCGCACCGAAGAGCCGACAAGGAAAGGCTCCACCCCCATATCGAGGAGTCGCGTGATGCCGCCGACAGCATCATTGGTGTGCAGGGTGCTAAAGACCAGATGCCCTGTCAGTGCAGCACGGATGGCGATATCGACCGTCTCCACATCGCGCATTTCCCCGACCATGATGACATTGGGATCACCGCGCAGGATGCTGCGGAGGGCACTGGCAAAGGTGAGATTGATCTCGGGCTTGACCGCAATCTGAATCACTCCATCAATCTTGTGCTCGACGGGATCTTCGACGGTGACGATTCGGCGTTCCTTCACATTGAGGGAACTGAGAAAGGTATAGAGTGAAGTGCTCTTGCCGCATCCAGTGGGGCCCGTGACGAGGACAATGCCGTTCGGAATCGCGATCAGGGAACGGATTTTTTTCTCCACAGCCGGTTCCAGGCCGAGTCGTGCAAAGTCAAATTGCTCCTGGCCCAGCAAACGAAGGCTGACATTTTCTCCATGCACGCAGGGGATCGTCGCGACACGGACATCAATGGGACGGCCCTTGTGCTCAAGCGCGATACGGCCATCCTGAGGAAGACGGCGTTCGGCGATGTCAAGAGAAGCCATGATCTTCAGACGAGAAGTGACGGAATCTTGAAGGATGCGAATCTGTGGCGGGACGGGGGCTTCATGGAGCACACCGTCGATGCGGTAGCGGATGCGAAGATCGTGACCGAGCGGCTCAAAATGAATATCGGTCGCTCCCTGTTGTAATCCCTCGCGGAGGATCTGATTCACAAACTTCATCACGGAGGCCTCGGGGTCTTCGCCATCAAGGACATTGACCTCCTCCTTCTCGGTGATGATTTCTTCCTCACGCCCTTCGAGGAGTTCTTCAAAGGTCTCGGCACCGACACCGTAGGCAGATTTTACGGCCTCGGTCAGGCGACGACGCGTGGTCATTACCAAGCGCACGGGGCCGGGATGATGATGGGTGACAGCCTGCCAGGAGGCATGGTCAAAAGGGTCCCAGATCAGCAGACGAAGCTCATCGTCCGTTTGTTCCTTCACTCCTTCCGTGCTGGGAGATGAAAACTCTGGGAGAGCCTCATGGGTAGGCTCGGGGGTAGCCTCAGGAAGAATCTGAAAACCGAGAGCCAAACGAGCAGGGAAAGAGGTGCGGATATTCTCTTTGGGAACAACGCTCACCTCTTCACGCCATTCGATAGAAAGAAGCGTTGCCAGCTCTTGCAGAAAATCATTCTCCGGCACTGCGCCCGTGGCGATGATGGCTCCGACGAGTGACTGCTGAGAGAATGAGGCTCGGGAAAGGGCTTCCTCAATGGCCGCCGTATCGCGGCACCCTGCCTTGAGTGCGGCAGAGAGCAGAAGCTCGGAGAGACCGGTGAGAGGAGAGGAGGTAGAGGTGGAAGAAGAGGCTGAAGCCATTCTTCAACTATCTCCTGGAACGCATTCTCCGCAAGAAAGCTCTTTAGCTAATACGAGAGATATTTCTCAATGGAGTATAGCGTGGCTTGCCGAGAGATTATGCAATCTCTACATGCTTTGAGCGATGATTCGCGTATTTAAATATTTTACCCTGCCGTTTGCATTCCTTCTTATCGCTTCAAGGGGGCTCGCCCAATCCCCTGAGCCTACGCCAACACCATCACCCACGCCTCAGCTGCTGGGGGCTTCGCCCGATGGGAAATTCCTGGTGCGGCGGGAGCAGGCGGAGTCGGATGATCTAGGCAGAGTGAGGAAAAGCATTGAGATCTGTTCTAATACAGGAAAGGTGCTCTATTCCTGGACAAGCGGTCTCGGCTCAACTTCGTTTCTCTGGAGTCCCGATGGAGAGTATCTTGCGGTGAATGATATGCCTGGTGACGCTGGTGATCTCGTGAAGGTCTTTCACCTTGATCCTGAGAAACCGACAGTCATTCCGGTGCGTAATGCCGATGGAAAAAAGCTGCTCCAAGTGGTCGAATCACGGCAGGGAAACTTCTTCATCGGTATTGAGAAAGTTCAACTCCGAGCGCAGGAGTGGAGAGAGGGCCACCTCTGGTGTCTTCTCACAGGAGTCTCCCACGCCAAACGCCAATCCTCGCTGCACGCGCCATTTCATCATCTCTGGGTCTTTGAGATGAAGGGGGATGAGGAGCCAATTCTCACCGAAGACTGGACACGCTCTGAGCCTAAGGAACAGCTGATTAAATCCCATGAAGACCGCTGAGAACCAGTTGCTGATTTTTGAAGGCGTGAGTGCTAGGCGATACCCAAAGCGGTCTCGCCCGAGCGAGCAACGCATCAAAAATCGACAACTGATACCAGCCCTTCGGGTTGCAGCGATAAAAGATCGGCGACTGCGTAGGTTTCGTGCTTACAGCCCGCTGCGGGGATGCTTGCACGAAGCCGCCTTGTCGGCGCCCTCTTCTTGCGGCAACGGTCTCTATGCGATTTAATCAGCTGTTCCTAAGGAACAATCGTATCGCGATACTCCTTGAGTGAAAATCATCGTTAAAAATTATCGATCTTCTTGATCGGGAAGAGTTCGAATTTCTTTTTCTTGGGAGTCGGTGTCGGGCTTGGTTGGAGATGGCTTTGGAATTCGGTCGCTTTCTTTCCAAGTTCAGAAGCTGCGCCTTCGGCATCGTTGGCCTTGTACATTGCAGCATTGGAATCGACAACAATCGGTTGGATCATGACGACAAGTTCGCTCCGCTTACGGCTTTTCGTGTTCTGCCCTCCCAGAAGTGCCCCAAGAATCGGGATTCTGTTGATGTAGGGAATGCCAGCATTATCAACAGTCTTATCATCGGTGATAAGGCCCCCCAGAACAATGGTCGATCCGTTGGGAACGCGCACCGTCGTGGTGAGTTCCTGAGTATCAATCGTCGGAACTGAGTTGCCGCCGATGTTGTTGGAGGAACCGATGGTGTCGTTGTGCTGATTGATCTGAAGATTAATCTCTTTGTCAGCATTGATGAGAGGAATGACTTCGAGTTTCAGCAAAACTTGCTGGTATTGAATGGTTGAGATCACGGAGTTCAGGGAGTTTGTTCCTACGGAACCGACGGTATTGGCCTGACTGGTTCCTGGAATGGGAACATTCTGACCGGAGAAGATCACGGCCTTCTTGTTGTTGCTTGTATAGACAACGGGGCGGGAGATGGTGCGGAACTTGCCCGTTGATTCGAGAAATTTGGCATAGGTAGCGATACCCTGCGCTACGGTGCCGAAGACGGTGAGTCCTGAGAGCGATGTGGGGAAATTATTAACGACATTGGTGAGGGCAGTAGAGGCAAGATTATTCAGGCTGCTGGAGAGGGTGTTCTGCACAGCGGCACCGACGAGACCATTTCCTCCATTATTGATTTTGGCAAACCAGCTTGCTCCGTAATCGACCCCTTCACTGAGCTGAAGCTGTCCGATGACTGCTGCCAGATAGACCTGTTTGGGGCGTTGATCGAGAAGGTCAATAATTTCACTGGCTTTGGCTTTCGTATCGGGCGGGCCATAGACAATGATGCTGTTAGCGTTGGGGTCGGAGATGATGCTGGTTGAACCGATGGTCACGGACTCGGGGGTGCTTTGTTCTGGATCCTGGAGTTTGTCGCCAGGGTTAGCGACAGCACCGCTGCTCGAGCCATTATTCCCTATGGAACCGTTGTTATTCTGATTCTGGTTTTGGTGCGTCTGTTGATTGGTGTTCTGATTTCCTAGCGCGGTTTGGTTCGTATCTCCTTTGGGCTGGAGCATGGTGACAAGCACTGGGAAAATATCTGAAACTGGCAGGTAGTTCAGAGGTCTGACAAGAGGCGTTGCCGAGTCGGTTGGCTGATCGAGCTTGGCAATGAGTTCGCGGAGGTATTTGTAGTTCTCAGCCTTGACGACGATCAGGACGCGATTAGTGCGTTTGTCGGCGATGAACTGAGGCTTGCCGCTCAGGAGATGAAGATCTCCGCCAGTCGAGACAACGGCTCCAGGATTTCCCTGGGGTGGCCCTCCAGCGGGATGAGAACCTCCTCCGCTACCAGTACCAAACATGGTGTTGAGCGTATCGACGATGCTCTCAGCATTGGCCCGCTCAAGAGGAATAAATTCGGTAATGATCTGGGTCGGTTCCTTATCGACGACGGCAAGAAGGGCTAAAACCTTGCGAATGACGGGGGTTTTGTCGGTGATGATGATGGCACCTGTATTCGGAACGCCCACAATCGAGCCGTAGGTATTAGGGGTGACGACCCCTTGGATGATGGTCGCCGCTTCATCCGTTCCGAGAAAACTGAGTGGTTTGTAGAAGCTCACAATTTTATCTCCATCCACGGGAAGCTGGTTCTCATCAATGTAGAGAGGGAGGCCTTCGGAGCGGGGAATATGGCTCGGGCCGAGGATTTTCACCGTTTTGTCATCAACCGGAACCAGCGTGTAGCCATTGAGAAGCAGGGAACTTTCAATAATACCGATTGCCTCGTGCTGGGGGATCTTATCCGCCACCATGATGGAGAGCTCTGGGCCAGTGAGATTGGAATCACGAATGATATGTTTGCCCGTGAGTTCCTCGTAGAAGTTCAGGACATCTGTCACCGCTGCGTGGGGGAACTGAACAGAAACACTCTGCTCGGGGGGGGAGCTTTGTGTGGCTGAGGGCACCTGATTCTGAAGAGGTGCCGCTGGTGTGGGGGGCGTGGCTGAAGGGAGTGACGGCAGTTGAGCCGTTGGTTGCTGTGCAGCCACGGGTTGCGAAGTGATGAGGGGTGCACTGAGGAGCACAAGAAGTGCGAGGGGATTCAGAAGGATGGATTTCATTGGGTCGGAGATTGGACGGGAGGATTGACCATCGGACGACGGATGATGCGTCGTGTGCGTGGGTTAAAGGCACCTGGCTGGGGCGGGCCCATCACGCCTGGCTGCTGAGGAAGCTGAGGGAGAGGAGGGAGTCTGATGCCAGGGTTCCCGGGAACTGCAAGCGGCATGGGATTGGCTTGTTGAGGGGCAGCTTCGAGATAGCCGATGGTGCCGGTATTGGCACCGACACGGATGGTGGCCTTCTGCGCTGGGGCATCCCCATCACGAACAAGCGAAACAAGGGACATGTTATTGGAGTTCGGCGTGTGAGTGAGCAGATTGCGGCTTTGATCTGTACGGTCGAAGACAAAGACTTGTTCCTCATCACCAATCGTCACGATGCCGGTCAAAGCATAGCGGTCTGAAAGTGGAGAGGTCTCCTCGGCGGTGGGAAGGGAGAAAGGGGAATGTTGTAGAAGTGATTGAAACGCGGAGATATCGCGCGGTTTTTCCCAAGGAGCAGGGGAAGCCGCAACGGAGCCTGTCAACACCAGCACCCAGAGAATGGAGAGAAGAGCAAAATTCAGAGCACGGTTCATGGCGCGGACTGGGGTTGCGGTGGTGGCGGTGTGGCTGCTGCTGAGGAGGAACGGAAGTATTGCCGTAGCTCCAAATCGGCGATGACATTGGGCGGCTGAGCATCACTTCGCAATGTCAATTTCTCAACGGATCGCCATGCCGTGGGATTTTGCAGTGCAAAGAGCATCTTGACGATTCCCTCAAAAGGGCCAGAGAGTTTGGCTGCGACGGCGACGGTGGAGCCAAGCGGCATCTCCTGAGACGGAAGGAGATTCTCTTCGGTGACCTTCAGTCCGGCTTTGGCAGCCTCGTCGCGTTCTGCTTTAAGAAGGGTGGCACTCGCATCGTCTGTCGCAAACTGTGGCATTGGATGGGCATTGAGCCAGGCAACGGCAGGATGGAGTGTGTCGGCCAAATCGAGCCAGCTTTTATCCGAGGCAAGCTCCGTCTTGGCAGCAGCGATGGAGAGAAGCACTGAGCTTCTGGCTTGGAGAAATGCATGGATGCCGAACAGATTCAGAGCAAGGAAAAGTGCTCCGCAAAAGATCAGCAGCAAGGTTTTTTCACTGGGTGCTAGCGGTCTCATGTGGTGCGTCGGGTCGGGTTCCTGAAATGTCGAATTTGACACTGTTTTTACCAGCAAGCTGAGGCTGGCCAGAAGTCCAGTCAAATTCTTGAAGCTGCGGATTTTTTTTGAGTTTTTCGATGAAATTGTAAGCCTCCGTGACATCGGTGGCCTCGCCGGAGATTTGAAGATGCCCCTGTTCCAGGGAGAAGAGGGTCAGGCGAACCTTGCCTCCATCGGTGGGAGCGGCGACGGCAGAAAGAAGGTCAAGTGCGTAGGTAGTCGGATCAAAGAAGGGACGAAAGGTGTGCCAGCGATCAGATTCTTTTTGTGCCGTAAGTGCAGGAGGGGAGGCGATGGCAATCTCCTGGCGCAGTCGTTTAAGAGCATTCTGCCTGATGAGAAGATCTCCCGCTCCCCAGATCAGGAGGAGGAAATAGATAATTGCTGCTGCGGCTGCGAAAGAAATCAGGCGTTCTCGTTGCTTGAGTTGAAGCCGTTTGGCACGGGCTTCGTGAGGGGCGAGGTCGAAGGAATTCTCTTTGAGTTGCGGAGGCGGTGCTGTGTTCTCTGAGTTGAGGGGAACGAGATGCAGGCGGGCGCGTGGGAAGGAACGGGAGAGCGCGGAGATGAATTTTTCCGCACGGGAACGATCGATCCCCTGCACGGAGATATTCTCAGGGAGTCGTTCGAGAACTCCCTCGGCAAGGAGGCGCAAGGCGATGCGATGGATGAGGCTGGAGAGTTCTTCCTCACGAACGCCGCAGAACCAGACCGGCTCTCCTCCACGATAAAAGGCTATCGTCAGTCCACCCCATTCTTCCCATAGGATCAGATCGCTATCGCCTTGATGCTGAGATTCTGGGCGTAAGCGTGCCGGAAGCTCGAACCGCGTCGCGTTCTGCCATCCCTGCGGTAGAGACTCTCCAGGGAAAGGCTCTTCGCATGCCACAGCCAGAAAGAGCTGGCGTTCCTCTTTTCGGAGAATCGGTAGAATTGCCAAGGAGTCGTCCATTCCACGCTTGAGAAGATGTCGCCCAGAAAGCTCCATGCGAACTAGCTCCAGACTTTCCCCTTCAGCGGCGATCCAGAGAGGCCAAGCGTAGAGCGTGGAGGAGGGGAGAATGATGATGTGCTCCCCTCGCGTGGGTGTGGGAGATTCTGGTGTAAGAAGTTCTGGCTCGCTCTCTGGCTGATCGGGCAGAATGAGCCAGCGTTCCCATGTGGAGGCAAGGAGTCCCGGGCGTTCTACGACGATACCCTTCCTTTTCCCATGATGCTGCATAGGCAGCTTATCGGGGGATGAAGGCATGGCGGATTCAGCCATATTTTCGGTAGCTGGGTTCATTGTTCCGACCACCCTAGCAGATTACCTGGTACTTGCGCATTATCTGTTGAGGGTCCTCCGGTAACAATTGTAATACGGTGACTCACGCCGTTAAAGAATCCCGTGCTTTCAATCCGACGCACGCTGCCGCTGACATCGCAGATGTTCAACATGATGGAGCGTTGCACACCACTAGCCCCGATAAGATCGGCGGCATGAGCGACCGAATCTACAGTGAGATCATCGCTGGTTCCTTCGATGCCATCCTTTCCATTACGAAGTTCGATCCATTGATCCGCCTGATCTGGTGTGAGGCCGATAAGATCAGTGAGCACAGACTTGGGGGCGTGGAGAAGATTGATTTTACCACTGTAATAGACAGTAAAAAACGAATTCCAGTCGGGCTTTGCCTGCATGACGGGATCAAATCCTAGCACGAGGGCCATCTCATCGGGAGAGCTGAAGGGAGCATTGGGAGGGAGACCCGCTCTGCCCACGGCGGCATAGTCGGCTTGCTTAGCTCCATGCAGTGAGCGAAAGGGGCTACTGCTCTGCCAATCGTAGAGACCGTCTGCGGCGGCATCGCACTGATCTTTGCTGAGACCCCATGTGGTGAAGAGGTGGGCAAGAAGATCTCGCTGATCGGGATTTGCAGCCAGGAGGGTATTCGGATTGATAAGACCTGATTCATCTTTGATAGAGACCTGATATCCTTCGTTTGTGTTGCCGGATTTTAGCAATGGATCACCTGCTTGCACGGCGGAGTTCATAGCGATGGCCAGGCCAGAAAGAGCCTGCTGACGGGCTTTGAATTGCTTTCCTTCACGAATCTCCTCTGTAATCCATCCCTCAATGATTCCGGCAAGCAGCAGCGTGACGGCGGAGAGCAGGGCAATCGTCCAGAGCACCATGGGAAGTGCCATGCCTGCGTGTCGAGGGCGACGGATTTGAGAAAAGGCCGAGCGCATCATGGTGTCGGCTTTGGTGGTGGAGTGGGCGATCCTCCTGGTGAGGGTGCTGCTGCGGCGGAAGGTGGTGGTGGCGGTGCTGCTGCAAGTGGTGGCACAAAGAAAATCTGCTCGATAGGATACGGAAGCGCGTCCATTTGCATTTGCAATCGTACGAGGAGAGGGCGTGGATCGCCTGCATGGAGCTCCTCCATCCAGTCGTTTTGATTGGCATTACGAAATGTCCAGCGCGGCTTCCTCAGTCCTGGCAGGAGTGGAATTCCTCGGGAGGCAAGAGCTTTAGCTCGCTCCTGATCCGTGGCATTCGGAGGAATCTTGAGCAATGTGATCGTGCGTGTGCCATCGGATTGGGCACGGGAGGCTAATACAAGCGAGCCCCCTGCGAGACTTGGAAGACCGAAGAGTCTCTGAGCTTTGGAAAGAATAAGTTGTTGCTCCGCCTGACCTCCACCAGCCTTGCCGATTTCCAGAGTGATTGTTCCCTCGGCAGGGAGATTCAGAAAAGCTTCGCGCGTGACGCGACAAAAGGCATCAAGCCGTCGTAGTGTCAGCTGCTCATCCATTGCCGTGCGCGATGCTCCGATGGCCGAGCTGACGATGGCATAGACTGAGGCTGCCAGCAGGGCCATGATGCTCATGGAAATAATCACTTCCAGCAGCGTAAATCCTCGGTATGGATTCTTTGGGAGATTCAATGATTTCATGGTGCATTCACCAGAATCGAGGCGGTGTCGCTCTCTTTGCCCATCGTGACCTTGATGGTCAGTTGCTTGATGTTCTGAATCTCATCCCCTTTTTGATTTTTGAGAGGATGAGGGGTCAGAGTCTCCTCCACGCTGATGCCTCGGTTATCCTTGGCCTCAATCGTCAGGTGCTCCGCATTCAGAGGGAAGCCTTGCCGAGTGGCGAGTTGAGACTCTAGTTCTGCTCGGAGGGCTGAGCGTTCGCGGACTTCGAGAGCCGATTGAAGGGCGGTATCCATGGCGGTAGCAAGTCCCACCACGGCGAGGGCAAAGACTGCCAAGGCAAGCAAAACTTCAAAGAGGGTGAAGCCCTGTGCTGCACGGTATTTCCTGCCCCTTTTGCTACTCATGATCGGGGAGTTGCTGGGCTGTCAACGCATCGAAGGAGAGCGTAATCGAACGCTGGTGATCGCTGAGGCGGATTGATAAAGGTTCGCAGATTCCTGAGGGTGTGAACTCCCAGACTTGGGCACGCAGGGGAGCGTGGAATTTGGAGTCGTTGAATCCTTTGACTTCCAGTTGCCATCCTGAGGGAAGATCGACACCGGTGATGCCATTTGATTTGAGGGCGAGCCGTTGAGGAGTACCTGATTCCAAAGCCTTGCTTCTGGCTTCTTGAGCCTGTGTTACGATAGCATCGGAGGCTCGATCTCCTGCTGCGGAGGCGTAGGCATCGAAGAGATAAGGAAGCGAAGCGGTAACCAGGATCGCAATCACGGAAAGTGCGATGATGATTTCCAGTAGCGTAAATCCCCCTCTGGTCGGGCTGACCAGCGAGCGATTATCTGCCGATGTTGTTCGTGTCGCCATCCTTGCCGTTAGGCCCTAGCGAGTAGAGATCGTATCCATCGGTTTTGTACTTGCCGGGATTGCGATAGATATAGGGCTGGCCCCAGGGATCGATAGGAAGGGTATCCATGAGCTTTTTCCAATGCAGCGGCTTAGGATCTGCTGCAGGCATTGAGACCAGAGCGGAGAGACCTTGTTCCGTGGTTGGTTTGCGATAGTTCAGCATTTCGTAGGTACGCAGCTGCATGGAGATCGCCTGAGTATCGCTCTGCACGCGCTGTTCCTTGGCGACATCGAGATTGCCAGCCAGCATATAAATTGCTGAGCCGACCAGGACAGCGATGATGCTGAGCACCAGCATGATCTCGACCAGGGTGTAACCTGATTGTTGGCGAAGTGAGGGGGTGGCGTAACGGTGAAACATGAGGGAATATAGGGTGGTGGTGTCCAGTATCTCGTTGAGGATTGATCTCAGGTCAAGTTCCGTGGGGTTTTATTTATTCTGTGAAAGTGGAGCGGGGAACGAGGTGCGGAAGAGAGAGGGGGAGGGATTGCCGTAGAGTGATCCTGTCGAGAGTGTCTCGGAAGGAGAGGGGGTAGATGTTGGGGTGGCACTTGGTGCGGCCGCGGGAGTTAAAGGGAGGGAGGCTAGAGGAAGTGATTGCGTCATCGGAGCGAAGAGGAGGTCGATCTTGGCCTTCCGCAGGAAGAGAGGATTGCCTGCATCTCCTGTGACGCGTCGTAGTGATAGTGTCACGGAATTCTCTCCAGACTTCCAGAGGTGTGCCGGAATCAAGAGCGAGGCCTGTCTCCATCCGGCAAACTGCAAACGGCCTGTGCTTGAGAAGATCACGGCAGGGGAGTTCAACGCGAAGGGTGCCATTCCGAGTGCGCCAAGAGATTCTCCATTAACGCTGACTTCAATCCACGATTCGGGGTCAAGACCGCTCACCTCAGTATGAAGAAGGCTGGCTGCGATGTTTTGAGATGTGGAAGAAATCGGAATTATGAATTCCATGACACCATCCGAACCGAGGCCATCAAGCTGCTTGGCGGGCGTGGTGAGTTCGGCATGAACGACATTCCCCTCAGTGCTATCCCCGAGAGCGGGCAGCGCATCAGCTCCTGAGACTTCTTCTTCCGTGAGGATTGGTTCATTCTCTCCCGCGAGAGCAGGACTGAAGGTGCTACCAAGTGAGGCAATGCCGATGTCGCGTGCAGGTCTCAGTGTGACGGAAATCAGGCGGGCAAATCTTCCGGCAAAGGAAATGCGGAGAGTTCCTCCATCGAGTGCGAGGGATTGAGAGATCAGGAGTGTGCGAGCATTGAGCCCTAGAGCCACACCTGTCTCTCCAAGTCCTGCACTGAGAAGAAGGCGATGCCCCTCCTTGGGCTGCCATTCCACGACAGGGCCTCCGTCGCCTTGATCTTGAAAAAGAACGGTCAGCGCGAAGCTTCCAATTTCATCCTGCGAGGCGAGTGCTGGCACCGGAATCTGCACGGAGTCGGAAGTAGGCTCGATCAGAACCTTACCGGTTTCCCAAGAGGGGGTGGGGCCTTCCACGATCTGCGGCTGAAGCGTCACCGAGAGCTGTTGAAAAGAATCGGAGGCCGCTTGGAGGGAAGCGGAGAGCACGAGGATAAGGATGCCCATCCTGTAGAATGGGGAAATCGGCCATCGAAAAATTTGGCAAATAGTAAAACGGGGAGGCATCAGTTCTTCTCTCCTAGCCTGAGTTCATCGCTTGGAGAAGGGCAAAAAATCGTTCAGATACAAAATCGGTGCTTTCCCAAGACCGCCGTTCCTCCTATTCCGCTCGGTAGGAACCTCTTTCTTTCTCATGCCAAACTTTTCTTATCGAGCACATGATGCCTCTGGGCGGAGTGAAAACGGCCAGATCGAAGCACTCTCAAGTTCCGATGCCTACCGGAAGCTGAGGGAGCGGGGACTCCAGCCTTCCAAGGTGACGGAGGAGGGGGCAGCACCTTCCTCAACGACTGGAAAAAAATCAAATACTCGCGACTCGGGAGCCAGTAGTGGAGGTGCCTCCGGTTCGTTGCAGAAACTGACGACCGCACAACTGCTTTTTTTTACCGAAGAGCTGGCGGAGCTGCTTGATGCAGGGTTGCAATTGGAAGGAGCACTCAAGGTAATTGAGCAAAGGCAGGAACGCTCTCCTGTCAAAGCTGTCGCGGCGCACCTCCGTCAGCAGGTTCGTGAAGGTGTTGGTTTTTCCAAAGCTCTGCACAACTGCGGCAAATCATTCGATCCGCTTTACTGCAATCTGGTAGCTGCTGGTGAGGCGGGAGGTGTGCTGCCGCAAATCCTACGGAGGCAGTGTGCTCATCTGGAGATGGTGGGAGAGTTGGGAAAAAAAGTTACCTCGGCCCTAGTCTATCCCGCCATCGTCTTCTCCTCGGCTATCCTGTTGATGTTCATCTTTCTTACTTTTCTGGTGCCGCAGCTCTCGGTGCTCTTGGGAAAATCAGGTCAGAAACTTCCGCCGATCACGCAGGCTCTTATTTCAATTAGCCTTTTCTGCGGTCACTGGTGGTGGGCGATCTTTGCATTCCTTGGAGCACTTGTGACAGGGGCCAGGCTTTTTGTTGCCTCTCCCGGAGGGAAGGCTTGGTGGCATCGTTTCCAGTTGGAAATACCTGTGGTTGGCCCTGTGCTGAAGGCGCGCTTCTATGCTGAGGTGATGCAGAATCTCTCAACCTTGGTTTCTAACGGGGTGCCGATGCTCTCGGCGATGGAGCTGATGCTCGGGGCGACGGGGAATGTTTTCCTTCGTGGGCTGCTCGACCAACTCACAGCACTGATTCGTGAGGGAAGCTCCCTGGCTTCGGCCATGCGTCGAAGCGGATTCTTCCCTCCGGTGCTTCTCGATATTCTGGCTGTGGGTGAGCAGACGGGGGATCTTGCTGGGTCTCTGGCCCGAGCTGCGAAACGCTATGATCGTGAGCTGACCACCCGTATTCAGATTCTGACCACGCTGATTCAGCCCGCCGTGATTGTAATCGTAGCTCTCTTTGTTGGAATTGTGGCTTACTCCATGATTTCGGGCATCCTCTCCAGCGTGAATTCCTTGAGGGCAAGGTGAGAGGTGGAAGGAGAATAAACGACTTGAAGGATCGTTATAAATCATTTACGAACCATCCGCACAGATTCGGCAAACTCCAATGTTACGGAATTGTCACAATTAAAAATTATTCATCTTCTGTAATCCTGATACGAATGGAGGCCGTTTTTCTCAGAGAAACACCCAAGTTTTGTTGATTCATCGTGATAAAAAAGCCCAGCATTCTTCAAAAAAAACCTTCCACTCCCTTGTTTCGGAGCTGCGGAGGGCTTGTCGTGCTGTGCCTGTTAATGACCTTTTCTCTCTGTACAGGAAAACTTTCTGCGGCTGCGATGAATGGTGATGATGCACCTCCTCCGGAACCTGCCTCAACCAACGCTCCCGTTCAAAAGCTCTATATTAAGGAATTCCGTGTCCTTGGAGCGCACCAGATCCTAGGTCGTGAGGATATCGAAAAAGCGGTCTATCCCTACATGGGGCCGGAGCGCACTCCTGATGATGTGGAGCAGGCAAGAGCTGCACTTGAGAAGGCATTCCAAGATAAAGGATACCAGACCGTGAGCGTCCAGATTCCACAGCAGACTGGCAAACGAGGGATCGTTTTTCTCCAAGTCATTGAAGAGAGGGTGGGGCGGCTGAATGTCGAGGGATCACGCTATTTCTCTCTCGATGCCATTAAGAAAAAAGTCCCCTCACTGGCACCAGGCACCGTGCCGAACTTTAACCAAGTCACCAAGGAAATCATGTCCTTAAACCAATGGAGCGATCGTCAGGTGACACCGACTCTTTCGCCAGGATTTGAGCCTGGAACCGTGGATGTGAATTTGAATGTGAAGGATACATTCCCTTGGCACGGAAGCGCGGAGTTCAACAACCGCTACAGTCCCAACACCGTTCCCTACCGCATCAATCTGGCCTCCAGCTACGACGATCTCTGGCAGCTCGGACATTCCATTGGTGGCTCCTTCCAGATTGCGCCGCAGGAGCCGTCTGAAGCGCTGAACTGGAATGTCTTTTACACCGCTCGCTTTCCCAAGCTCGATTGGCTAAAGCTCAATCTATCCTACAGCCAGCAGAACAGCACGGTCTCAACTCTCGGCGGCAGTGCTGTCAATGGTGCCGGTCAGACGGCTGCCTTCCGCTTCCTTTTTGCACTTCCTGCGGAAAAAGAATTCAACCAATCGCTGAGTGCGGGAATTGATTTCAAGCATCTCAATCAGGCTATCAACGAGAGCGTCGTAATTCCAGGCGTGGCCTCCCTGCCGCCGACTCCGCTGAATTACTGGCCGATCAGAATCAATTACAATGCCATCTGGTTGCCCAAAGATTCGACCACCATTTTTAACGCGGGGCTCTCCTTTGGCGTTCGAGGAGCGATTCTTCCAGTTCCCGGCACTTCGTATGGGAACGAAGGGGACTTTTCCAATCTCCGCTATGATTCCGATGGTGGATTTATTGTCTTTAAGGCAGATCTCTCACACACACACGAACTGCCAGGCGGATTTCAATTCTTTGGCAAGGTGCAGGGGCAGCTCTCACCCAATCCTCTTGTCTATAGCGAACAGTTTTCTGCTGGTGGTCTTGATACCGTCAGAGGGTATCTGGAGGGAACAGAAGCTGGTGACAACGCCGTCTTCGGTACGGTGGAGCTTCGCAGTCCCTCACTGCTGGCAGGCCATCTGAGTCTGAATGAATGGCGCGTCTATGCCTTCTATGATGCAGGGCGTGTCACGATCAATGAGCCGCTCGCAGGACAGACCTCCGAATGGAATATGACCAGCTATGGTGCAGGCACTCGTGTGCGTCTCTGTAACGATCTTAATGGTTCCCTTGATCTTGGTATCCCGCTCATCACGCAGGATCCCGTCACGGCTTACTCGTTGCTCGCGACCTTCCGCATCTTTGGAGAATTCTAATTTCATCACAACCTACCTCATCCCATGAATACCTCACTTGCCACCAAGATGCGAAGCTCCCGCCTCGCGCTCCTGCCATTGATCCTCACGGCACTCTCGCTGCTTCTGCCAGGAGCACTTCAGGCCAGAACTTGGTGGAGTGATGCCTGGAGATCTCGTACAAAATTCACCATCGACACGACGGACAATGGAGTGCCTCTCAATGGCCCTGTCGGAACGGCTACGATCCTTGTGCGTCTTCATGATGGGAATTTCGATTTTTCCTCGGCCAAAGAAGATGGAACCGATCTGCGCTTCGTCGCTGCTGATGACAAGACTCTCCTGGCTTCGCAGATTGAGAAATTTGACCCCGTAATGAACGAGGCCTTTGTCTGGGTGAAAATCCCCGATCTCAAGCCAGGTGCTACGACCGACATCTATCTCTACTCCGCACGGGATGAGAAAAAGAAGCCAGCCAAGGAACTCAAAACCGATCTGCCCAAGAGTGCCTACGATGGCGATACCGTAACGGTTTATCATTTTAACGAGCATGGAACGCCGCCGGGGGATTCCTCGGGCGATGGAAATAGTGCTCAGACCCCAGGCATTCCTGTGGAAGGTTCCATTATTGGCGGGGGGATCAAGATTGATCCCAAGAAGCCGGTCAGCATTCAGCCCACGCCGACGGCAGCAATCCTCGAAGCCGCTCCCTACACCTGGATGAGCTGGGTGAAATATACAAAGCCTGAGCCCAACGCAGCTATCTACAGTCGCAAAGATGGAGCGAGTGGCCTTCGTATCGGTCTCGATAACGGTGCTCCTTTCCTGGAGATAAGCAATGCCTCCGGCACCCAGCGCACAGCCCCTGTCGCTGCACTCCCTGCGGGAAGCTGGAAACATCTGGCTGTGGTCTCCGATGGCACTCGGACGACGCTCTTCGTCGATGGGGCCGCTGTGGCGAATCTGCCTGTGGCTCTTCCTTCAATCAACGGCCCTGCCTTCATTGGTGGCGATGGGGATGGCAAGCCTGGTTTCCCTGGTGAAGTCGATGAAATGGAGATTTTTAAGACCGCACGCACCCCAGCCTTCATCAAACTCGCCGCCCTCGGTCAGGGTCAGCAGAATGCCAAGCTTCTCATCGCTGGAAAAGAAGAGCCTGCCTCTGTGAGCTTCCTCGATAATTTGGGTATCTTTGGATTTCTCATTAAATCGGTGACGGTCGATGCCTGGGTGGTCATCGGCATTCTCGCTATCATGTCAGCCATGAGTTGGATCGTGATGGTTGGAAAATTCAACTACATCAAGGGACTGAGCCGAGGCTCTAAGGAATTTATCAACGAGTGGCATCACATCTCAGGAAATATTACCGAGCTGGATACCGACAATCCTGAGGTTATCGAGTCTCTCGGTGGGCGCGCTGATCCCGAGCATATCGAGTTCATCCATGCCTCCCCGATTTACCGAGTCTATCATCTTGGATGCGAAGAGATCAGGAAACGCGGAGGCCGCGGCCAGGGGCTGAGCGAACGCTCCATCGAAGCGATCAAATCTGCACTTGATGCTCAGGTAACACGGGAAACCGTCCGTTTGAACAATAGCATGGTGCTCCTCACCATCTGTATTGCAGGTGGGCCCTATGTCGGACTACTCGGGACGATCATCGGTGTGATGATCACCTTCGGAGAGATCGCCATGTTGGGTGAGGTCGATATCAACGCCATCGCTCCCGGTATTGCCGCCGCCTTGCTTGCCACTGTCTGCGGTCTGATCGTCGCGATCCCCGCGCTCTTCGGATACAACTATCTGAGCGGCCAGGTGAAGGAGATCGTGACTGATATCCATCTCTTCATGGAAGAGTTCATCACCAAGATGGCTGAGCGGCATTCCGAAGGAGCCCATTCCTCGTCCCATCATTAATCTTTTTTTTCTGACCTACCATGCAAGCTGACTCCGAAGGAAAAGCCATCGATGACATCAATGTCACACCGATGGTCGATCTCTACCTCGTGCTACTGCTGATCTTCATTATCATGACGACTGCAGGAGTGCAGGGGGTGAAGGTCAATCTTCCTCACGGAAGTTCTGCGCCGAGTCTCGGAGGGCCTAAGGTTCAGGCGATTACGATCAACACCGAAGGGAATGTTTTTCTCAACACACTTCCCGTTTCCCTGGCGGAACTAGAACAGAAACTCGGTGAGGCCAAATCAGCTAATGCCGATGTCCCTGTCATCGTGCGCGGTGATAGTGCCACCCAGTATCAGGGAATCATGGATGTGCTCGATGTCATCGGCAGACTAAGCATCGAGAAGGTTGGACTTGTGACCCAGAAAAAACAATAGCGCG